>OLOV01000848.1_pt1 | contig 26055 bp, 25 predicted proteins | sample 1672931 | NCBI WGS metagenome assembly OLOV01 (sample SAMEA3136738, study PRJEB25190) | human gut metagenome | biome: human gut; feature: human-associated habitat; material: faeces | place: Austria | collected 2013 | reverse complement strand
GTCCACACAATCCGCAAGGATGCCGCGGTTATCGCCATAAACATCCATGGTTATCCATTCTTCCGCTGCTCTAAAATTGCTTCAAATACATAATCCGGTATCGGAATTTCCTGATAACCGGAGGAGGTTTTCAGACGTACCTCCTGCTTACCGAATAACCCGAAAGAACAAAAAATATATATTTTTACTGACAACTACCTTGACAACCAACGCAAATCAAAACAGCCTGCGGTTGGCACAAGGCTGCTTTACTTATGCTTTACTCTGTTTGTTGTTTCTGGTTCTTTTCGACCGCTTTTATCACTTGACCTAAAATCGCATGAACTTCCTCCGGCGTGTAGCCTTTTTGTCCGTTTTTGCGATTTTCCTCTATGCGCTGCAGGCGCTCGCAGAGGATTTGCTCCTTTTTTGCTTTCTCAATCATACACATTACCTCAGCTATAAATGACTCCGAATTTCCTCAATCCATTCGTCTTTCTCTTCTTCAAAGTGCTCCAAGAACACAATAAAATTCGTACTGCCGGAAACGGTATCCGGATGATTGAGTAGCTGCACGCGTTTTCGCATATCCGGATAAGTTCTGCGAAATATCTTACTGCAAATTTCTTCGATTTGTTCTTTGTGTGCATCATAGTTTTTCACGCCTGTGAATTTCTCTATGATGTCTGCATTGGTCTTTTTGCCTTGATTTTTTAGAGAAACATCTCCAAAGTGTGACAAGACAATTTGCATCGTGCACGGGTTCGCATAGATAATCATATGCTGTGAGGCAGGTGTACTGCCGCCATGGAAGGCATCAATCTTTGCCTTTATCTGTCCATACTCCCGATATGGTTCTTTGTCCGTATCGCAAAAAATCAAAACCAGTTCGTAGTTATCATTTTGAAACTCATTCTGATACCTTGCAGGAATATTCGAAGCACTTTTCGCGTTAATCGGCTTGAAATCATATGCATCATTCCATACGCCGAGTTTGCAAAGTCTTTCAAAATATGCACGATCCTCCGCACCCTCACAAATGACACAAATTTTATGTTTTCTGTTAATGCTCGGCAGTTTCGACATCGTTTTTCACCTCCAACAGCGATTCAAAAAACTCCGGCTCCGGAAGCGCGCCAAGCATTCCCTTCTTATATTTTTCGATAATATCGCTGGTATCTCGAATGTTATCTTTTTCTGCTGTAAACTCAGCAAGAGAATACAAGTATGCGTGTTCTTTATCCTTGCAAGCAAACCAGATTTGCTCCTTACGAAATAGGGTCTTGCAGTCCAGAAGTGAAATGTCATGCACCGTTGCGATAAGCTGCGCACTTTCGTTCAGTTCGTTATTAAAAAGAGCAAGGATTCCGCGCGTGAGTTTAAAATGCAGGCTGTTATCCAGTTCGTCAATGATAAGAATCCGATTGTTTTCGAGTGCGTCAATCACATAGCTGGCAAGGGCTGCGATTTTTTTCGTTCCGGTAGAATCAAAGAGAATGCTGGGAACTTTCACACCGTTATATACGGAGGTCAAATGCAGCATTTCCATGAGAGGTGCTGCTGCAGAGAGTGAGTTTTCCTGCGGTTTTCTTTCCATGTTGGTCTTCTCGTCAGAGAGCTGAATCTTTAATTCGTCCTCTCCGGCATAATGAAAGTCCTCCAAAGAAATATCTGCGTTTAAGATGAAATGTTTAATTTTTTCCTGCTTCTGATTGGATAGCTTCAGCATATCAATCGTCTTTTTAATCGGGATATTGTTCATGTCAACAATATCGATTCGCCCTGCGAATCCTGTAAGGATTTCTTTTATTTCATGGAGTTTGGAAAATTTGCTTGTATCAATCAAATACATAAACAGGTTGTTTTTCGCTGCAACCTTCATTACCGCCTCAAGCTCTGCGTTTTCACAGATATAGCTTTCTGCAAGGCTGTCGCGAAGCAGCATTGTCGTTTCTTTTCGGTTTCCATATCGATCGCGGTGCACCTGTGCAAATCTTTCATAAAGATATTCTCTTTTTTCTGCATCATACTTTGCCGAGAAAAGATATTCTGCACCTTTTTCAATAAAGGAGGTGGTTAATTCGCAAAGCGGATTCGGATTAAAAAGGTTTTTGGATATATGAGCATCTTGGTTCAAAAAAATTCGTTTTATCATCGCTAAGATGTTCACAAAATTTGTTTTACCTGCATTGTTTGGTCCGAAAATGACTGCTGTTTTTAATACGCCTAATTCTTCAAACGAGGCTACATTATTCGGAAAGCGTTTATAATGTCTGTTTGCCTGCATCGAAAACTCCGTTTCGGAATTGTAAATCAGGCAATTATTGATTTTTACACTTACAAGCATCTTGCTTCCTCCTGCTGCTTTTTCTTATGTCCATTATATCACTAATTATATTTTTTATGCAATATTTTTTCATAAAAAATATTTCTCTACGTGAAGCAGGGGTCTTAGGGGCTTCCCCTAAATGCGCGTTTTTTCTCCGCAGGAGTAAAAGCGCACTGCTTGCTAAATCATTGCAGCATGGTTTCCCTGCCTTTTGCCTTCCGAAAAGAAAAGCTCCTGCAGGCTGCGCAGGAGCAAACTTTCATCTTATGAAATTGCAAATTATCTTACAGGCTCGCTCGTTTCTTTCACCTTTGTTCGGGTCGGAATCGCAAGCAGCTCTCTTGTCCGCAGCGCAATCTGCTTTTCGATTGCTGCAAGCCGTTCTTCCGGCAGGTTCATGGACGGGTGGCGCGTAAAGGTAAAGCCAATCAGCTTTCGCAGCTGCGCTTTCTGTTTGGTTCCCATGACTTCCCGGCAGACTTCTTCATAGGAAATGCGGTACGGATTGGAGCGGGTCTTTGCGTATGCGTCCAGCTCCTTAAGATCTTTCGGCATTGCGTAGTTAAACAGCGATAATCCGTTATCGAATATCGGTGCAGGCGCAAGAATTTTTCCGGTATGGTTATCCCGAAGCAGTCCGAAGTTTCCAAAGTGCCTGTCCTCATTGTAAATGACCGCATCGAAAACCAGCATGCTGCACATCTCTTCGTAGAAATGCTCGCCAAGGCTTTGGTAATAGTCCAAACATTTTTTAAGGGTCGGCTTTTTCAGAATTCTGCCGATGGGAACAAACGAAGTGTCTTTATCGGTAAACAGCTTGCACTTGGACGCCAAAATGCCTTTCCAGTTTTCCAAATCATAGAAAACACAAGGAAGACCCATGGTCTTTGCGATCTGGCACGCATAATATTCGCTGTATGGTTCATTTCCGGTATTTGCCCCGCCTTCTGTGCCGCCTTTGTATAGGTAAATTCCGTCGCCCTCAATCAAGCGCCATGCTTTTCGCAGCATACCGTTTGTAGTCAGCTCCGGCGAAGTGGAGAAGGCTTCTCTGCTTCCGCGCGCGCCCGTATAGGCAACCAGCGCAAGTGCTTCAGAAAAACGATTTTCATAGAGATTGTATGCGTCGAATTTTCCCTCAAAACCTTCCGGCACGACCCAGTAGCTGTCATTGAGCGAAAGCCCCATGCAGACATCCATAATTCCTTTGGTATCATTGACGCTAAGTCCGAGGGTCTTTAGGATTTCATCAACAAACTGCCTGTTCTTCGGAATCACTCGCTTTTCCAGCCAGCTCACAATACCTTCTTCCGTAGGTTCTAAATCCAGCGGAAAGAGCGCCTCCTTTTTTTTATCCACAGCAAGAAGCTCTGCCGTTAGTCCCTCTAAGCCCTTTGTCCCAAGTGAAAAGGTCATGAGATTTTCATCATAGATCCGAAGATTGTATCTGTTCTCCACTGCATCGCACTCCTTTCCTACAATGGCAAGCCCTAAATCATTGATTTTATGGGCTTTTTCTTTAAATAGTTACCTCAAGACAAGAGCTAAAAGTGTAGAATTGTCATTGCATCTTGTGCTGATTCGTTGAAAGTGGGTATAGCAAACAAAGCATCCTCGCTTCATTTTTTTAAAGGCTATTTTTCCCTCTGTCAAACTATGATGGTGAACCTTCCGTGTCTAATGGTATCGCGTACCAACTTCCTTCGTCCCACCTATTCATACACCGAGTGCCGACTAAGCTTTCAAACAGGGTCCTGCCCTACGGAGTGAACTACTGCCAGCTACAGCTCTTGTTTATTTTGTTTCTTACTGACCTTCCGTTTCTTGCAAAGAAAACTTTTCAGTGGACGCTCTTCCTTGCTTCTTCCGTTGGGCCTGCTTCTTTTTCTATGCGGTGGTTTCCCACCGCAGCCTTTTGTTTTGGGTTTCTCTTGCGGAACCCTGCCCGATTTCGTTTTCATCCGAAACCCGGCAGGATTCCGCCTCGTTGCTTTAACGGTTCGTTTTATGCTGCCTGCGCTGTTTCTTGCTTTCTCCCTACAATATCTCCGAGCATTTTCTCAGGGGCATAAGTGACTCCCTTTTTTAGGATCGTATAAATCAATCGCAATAACTTACAGGCTATCACAATCAGTGACTGCATCTTTTTCAGCGGATTTTCGCTGCGTGTCGTATAGTATACATGCAGCGCTTTGAATTCCTCGGCGTGACAGACTGCCGACTTTGCTGCTTGAAATAGCCAGTACCGCAGCCGTTTGCGTCCTCTATGGCTGATCTTCGTCTGTCCTTGATGCTTGCCGGAGCTGCACGCCACCAGGCTCAAGCTGCAGAAGATCTTCCGGAAACGGTGCTGCTTGCAGAAGTTCCAGGCAGAACGTACCGTCTACCTTCCCAAAGGCGTCCTTGTACTCCGGAAAGTAAATTTTCATTTCCCGATGCAGACGGTTGAAGTTTCGGATCCGATCCCCCTGCAGTTGGTCTCGGAACATGGACAGTCTGCGGATTTCCGCGTACAATCCCTCCAGTAAGTACGGCATGCCGAAGTTTCCATCCTTCACCAGATTCGCAATCAGCTTCGGATCTTTTCTATCATCCTTGCTTTGACTGTTATCTTCAACTTCTTTTGTCTGCTTTACCGCATAAGGATTCACCTGTACCACACTGATTCCGTTTGCGATCAGCCAGCTTGCCAGACAGAACCAGTAATGTCCGGTGGGTTCTAAACCCAGCACGATCTGATGCTTTTCGTTCTGCACGGCGAGCTCCGTCGACCAGGTCTTCATGCTTTGAAATCCTTCGGAACTATTGCTGAAGGGAAAGGCTGTCTTGCTGAGTTCTCTGCCTCTGGTGTCGATTGCTCTGACGTAATGTGCTTCGCTTCCTACATCGCAGCCGATGATGAGCATCTCATCGCTGACAAAAGACAGCTTCTTGTCGAACTTGCCGGGAGTTTCCAGTTCATGCCATGTATACGACTTCAAGCTTTTTATGAGTTCTTCTGTTTTTTGAATTTGCTGTTGTTTTTCAAAAATACTTGCGCAAGTGACTTGATTTTTTTTCGTTGTTCCGGTAAGATTCATATTAGATACCTCTTGTTTTTTAGATTTTACCAACGACCAGGTCAGTAATACTCTAAATTTACTTGAGGTATTTTTTATTGTCAAGCTCTTGACCTATTTAAATTATACAGGAAGCTTTTTAGCTATACAAGGCACTTTTCACAAAGTTTTTTCTTTCCATTAGCATTAGCCTTTCTAATTAACGGCTTCCTGCTCTGTTCTTACTTATTCCATATATTCCTGAGAAATAAATAAGAATATAAGGAACAATCATTATCAAGAACATGGATTTTTCATCATTTTTTGAAATCACTTCACTAAGCCATTGAAACGAAATTCCTATAGGCCATAGACACAGAACCGAAAGGGCAAGCGAAATCTCGGGCTCCTTTGCTAATGAAGCGACTAAAAAGGAGATGATTGCCGTTCCCACAATAAACGATAATATAAAGCAAAATTCTCCTTTTCTGATTGTATATTTACCTCTATTGTAAATCCAAATCATAACAGCCACCCATGTAATCATACCGCCAAAGGCGGAGTGGAGAGATTCTCGTCCCCAAATAAGCGAATCAAAAGTCAAAGCCATTCCGGCAACATAAATTAACAACAAACACTTTGTTCTCATGTTCTCCTCGTTTCTCTTACTCCTATAGTTGTGCTTCTTAAAACAGAATCATCTTTTGTTACTGAACTTCTTTGCTGTACTTTACAATGTGTTCGTAATCACTTCCCGCGTAGGCGTAACAAGACGCTTTTGCACGGTACTTATATCCCGTTGGAACAGTTACGGTTTTACTAACTGTACAGCTGATCCCCTCGTTTGTCTCAAGCCAGTCATCGTAGTTAACCCATCTTCCGTTGCTGTATTGTTGCAGATATAAATGTATTGTTACTTTGGTAGTAACGCCATGGATTCCTTCCTGCACTATAATCAGAAGTTTTCCTTCTAACTATAATAACAACCGAAGAGGTGAATTTTGGACATGGAATTTTTATTTTTTTTCGATTTTTTTCACAAGCGAGTTTTCGGCTTTTACTCTATGCTTTCTGCCATTTTTCTTAAAGCCTCATAAGGCACGTTTCCGGCAAGGTAATACAAATATTTATAATCCGCCCATGTGATATATGGCGAAGCTTCCTCCGTTACCGCATAGCCTTTATATCCGTTAATTATAATCTCTTTGAAGCTTTCATCATCCTTGTCAATGCTGATTCCCATTGTATCCAGATTTCTTTCCTGCACATAATCAATACGCTCTTCGCCCTCACCTTTATAACTTACTCGATACAGTTCCGAATTCTCATATTCTGACACAATCTCAAATCTTTTTGGTGTTTCCGGTCTTTTTTTCTCAAAGAGGTTCTGCGTGTGATAAGAGGCATCTGCATCGAAAGTAACGTCGAGTGTTCCCGTTTGGGCGTTTTCGGTTTCATGCCACTGAATTCCGGAATAGACTGCACAGGCTGCCAATGCCAGCATCATGACCGCCGCCAGGATAACCACCGTTAATTTCCGGATGGCATATCGACCGATTCGAACATGTTCCGGATTATATCGCTGTCCCGCGTGCATTTGAAATGCTGATGTGTTTTGCTTTATTCCGCTTCCGTACTTTTGCATCATTTTTTTTATCTTTTTCTCAAACTCCGGAGAAAACGTATAATCATGCCGGAGATTTTCCGGCGCGGGAATCCATTCATATTCCTTAACCATCGCATCGCATAGAATTTCTCGAAGCTGCATTTCTGTCATTTCCCTGCCTCCTTCCTATTTTTTCCGCAAGAGCGCTTCTTGCCCGTTGAAGTCGTTTATACGCAGTCGCCTCTGTAATTTTCAAATACTTCGCAATGTCACGAACGTTATACCCAACGTAACCGTACAATAGTAATACTTCTTTGGATACATCCGGCAGAGATAATACGGCTGCCATGATTTCGTTTCTGTAAATCTCATCGATTGTTTCATCAAAGCCGTAAGCGATTTCGTCGATTGCATGCCGAAGCGCATCTTCTCGATAGCCGGTGCGCTCTTTTGGCAGAAGTTCTTTGAAAACTCCTTTTTCCTCTCTTTTACGTTTTTTCTGCATATTTAACGCAACGTTTCTAACTATAATAACAACAAAACTCCTTGTTTTTGGACATGGAATTTCTCTGATTTGATGAAAATTTTGAATGATTCTTAAAAAAGCCTCATGTACTGCATCCTCGGCAAGATGTTCATCATGCAAAATTCCTTCCGCTGTCCAGTGCATCAGTTTCCGGTAAGTTTCATATAGCTGTGTGAATTTTTGCAGTTCTTCTTCTGTTTCCAGCAGCTGTAAATAAAACTGTAGCATTTTTGTTCTCGCTTTCTTTATCAATTCCATCAGTCTTTTTTCCATTATAAAGGACATTTGGACTTTCTGCTACAACTTTTCCTTTTCCTTGTTGTAGACGTTATCTACAATGCCGGGCTGAATGATGATCCGATCCTTCTCCTCAAGGTCCAGCGCGTCTTCGTAGGCTTCACTGACATATCTTGCTCGCAGAAAGCATATCTTGGCTTGTCGTCTGGATCTTTTCCCTCGTAGGTGCGGATATCGGCAATCAAACAAAATATTTTTCTTTGCGATTTTGAAAAGCTCTTCTTTTGCTGCTCCGAAACCATGCAGCATGTCAGACGAAGTCCCTGCATCTGCACACGCTTTCATTAGAAACTAAGCAGAACGCCTCACAGCATCTGGCTCTGTTTTTAACATCGAGATTGTCTTGCGATTGTGCCAGTTCTCCATTATAATCACATTATCAGACGTATAAACTGGAATTTGTGGAGGAAATCCGGATGAAAGAAAAAACACATCATACTCGTTGCGGAACGATTCACTACTGGGCAAGCGTGTCAAACCAGGATGCAATTACTCTTGTTTTTCTGCCGGGATTGACTGCGGATCATAGATTGTTTGATAAGCAAATTCAGTATTTTGAGAACAAATATAATGTTATAGTATGGGATGCACCGGCGCACGCTTTCTCATGGCCGTTTCGGTTTGATTTTGATTTGTTCGATGAGGCAAAATGGCTGAACGATATATTGAACCAAGAAGGAATCGCAAGACCTGTTATTATCGGACAGTCCATGGGTGGATATGTGGGACAGGCTTATGCGCAGTTCTACCCAAACAGAATGACAGGGTTTGTTTCCATTGACTCTGCACCACTGCAGCGAAGCTATATGACGGCGGTTGAAATCTGGCTTTTGAAGCGGATGGAACCGGTATATGCGCATTATCCGTGGAAACGGATCCTGAAATCGGGGTCGGAGGGCGTTGCCGTATCTGATTATGGTAGAAACCTCATGCGTGAAATGATGCTGACTTATGACGGAAACCAGAAACGCTACGCACAAATTGCCGGACATGGTTTTCGTATTTTGGCAACAGCCATAGAAAAGAATCTGCCGTATGAAATTAAGTGTCCTGCTTTATTGATATGCGGTACACAAGATCACGCCGGTTCGTGTATCCGGTACAACAAAGCATGGCATCGCAATACGAAAATTCCTTTGTCATGGATTGAAGGAGCCGGACATAATTCCAATACAGACAAACCTGAACAGATAAATCGTTTGATAGAAGAATTTGTTGCAAATATTCTATAACAGATAACCCCCGGTTTGCCCGGCTAAATACAAAACCCGAATACCGAAAATCAGACCGCCCGCTTTCCGCACTACGCGAAAAGTTGACGGTCTTTTTTCGGTTCGTCTAATGCATACGCTCTACCGTTCCCATGAAGAGCGGAATGCCGGTTTCCTCCTCGATGATCGCGTAAAAAAACGGACGATCGAGGATTACGCGTTTCATTTCGCTCGGCGCTGCGCTGCCGCATTCATCGACGACAGCTGTGACCGCGGCGGCTTTGGTACCCTCGGTATCTGTTTCAATAAAAGCCTTGTGCAGAATCTTGGAGACAAAGAGATTTCCCTCCGGTGTGGTCGCCGTTCTATGCAAATCCGCGCGGTCTGCGTCAAAAAGGTCTCGGATACCCATGGTCCGCAGCACTTCCGAAAGCTCCGCGCCGCTCTCCGTCTTGAACTTCGGCAATCCCGTTTCCACCGGCGTTTCCTTTTCGACCTTCCACGCGCGCGCGAACGTATCCTTGCTCAGCCCCTTCACAAAGTCTGCCATCGACAGACCCTCGTGCGGCAGCAACGCCACAAAGCTGTAACCGTCCGCATAAGGCTTGACAAATCCTGTCGCCAAATCGTTCTCGAGGTAGGTGTATTCCGTACCGTACATCATCTCCGCCGTCTGCACACTGCCGTCCGCCGCGGTAAAATCAGCGTCACCTACCTGATAATCCTTGTAAGGCGACTGCCACTTGCCGTCAAAGGTCAAGGCGTTGATCAGATACAGCATGGTCTGCGGAGAAATCGGCTCGTTCAGGATTTTTTCGATACGTCCTTTGGTGTTTGTCTTGCACCACTGATTGATGTCCTTCACCGTCTTTTTGTCAAAATCCGCGCTGAAAACCTCTGCCTCGAACAACTGCTGCATGGCCGCCAAAAAGCTTTCCTGTACCTGCAGGTTCGGATCGTCGCGCAGCCAGACAGAATTTGCTGTATTGACCTGCGTCCCCTCCCCTTTGGCGTTCAAAATCTGCTGAAAGGCTTCGCGGGCATAAAACACTTCACTTCCGACAGCCTCCTGAATCTGTGCCGCCGTTTCGCCGTCCGCGCCCTCCTCTGCCATCAGCAGCGCGGTCAGCACCGAAGCCGGAGAGAGGACAAACCCACTGCCGCTTTGCGCTGCGTCAGCCTTGTCTTGGTTATCGCGGTCCGCGCCGCTTTGCTGCGCGTAAGCCTGCTGAAACAGCTGGACAGAAAATTTCTGTACGCAATCCTCCCAGCCGACCGGACACCCCAGTACCCGCTCTTTATAGGCATTCTCGTCTCCCATGGCGGCAGCTTTCAATTTCACTGTGTCGGACGACAGCTTTCCGCTGTCAGCCGCGCCGCAGGCCGCCAGTGAAAACACCAGCACCGCCGCCATCCCCAGCGCCGTCAGCTTCTTCGCTATCATCACTTTGCGGATAATCTTTTTGGCGTTTTTCTTTTCTGATCTTCTGCTTTCCATTTTGGTCCCCCTCTCAAAAATCCCTTCTTCCTATCTTCATGCCTACGGATCCATGCTTCCGCACGAATCTTCGAGCCCTCGGTGAAGCATATGCCTCTCGCAGGATTTGCGCCCACAGATCCAGCTGTTTTGCTTCGATTGCTCCTCCTACTCCGCGCTTACCATCGTGCCCAGGAATACCGGGGTTCCGGTATAGCTGTCAACAATGGCATAGAGGAACGGACGATCCAGCCGCACCGTATATTCGCGCACCGGTTCCGGGTTCAGGGAAGTTGCTTTCACCATTACCCCTGTTACAGCCGCTGCGCGCGTGCCCTCACGATTGACGTCGATATAGGTCTTGTGCAGAATCTCGTCCACATACAGATTCTGTCCGCTGCAGACGCCTATGCCGGAGAGATCCGCCGCCGACGCGTCGAATAAGTTCTTAATCCCCATCTTCTGGAAGATCTGCACCAACGCATCCGTCTTGTACTCCGATTTGAATGCAGGCAGGACCGCGTGCACGACGGCATCCTGTCCGGAATTGACAAACGCCGCGAAGCGCTCGCCGTCCAGCTTTTTCATATACTCTGCCACCGAAACGCCCTTGTTCGGCAGGATCGCGACAAATTGATAACCGGAAGCGTACGGCTTGATGAAACCGGTCGCCATGTCGTCCTGACAATAAAGAGCTTCCTTTGAATACATGAGGTCGGTTTTCGTTTTCTTGCCGTTTTGATCGGTAAAATATTCTTTTTTGACCTGATTCTTTTTGTACTGTGCGCTCCACTGATCCTCGAAGGCAACCGCGTTGAGCAGGACCATCTGCTGTGCCGGAGAAAGCTCCTCCACGAGCTTGTCGATCATCCCGTAGGTATTTTTGCTGCACCAGCTGTTGATCTCCTTGACGGTCTGCTGCGAAAAGTCACCGCCCTTGACCTGCGCCTGCAGCATCTCCCGCAAAGTCTTTTGATAATCCGGATTTAAGGTAAGTGCGCCGCGATTGTTGTACCATACGGCGTTGGCGATGTTCATGCGGTTCCTGGTATCTGCGTCCTCCTGCGGCTGCACCGCCGACCAAGCGCGGATCCATTGGTTCAGCTCGCTCATGCGCATGCCGAAAGTTTTTTCCATCTGCTTTTTGGTGTCGCCCGCCGCGCCGTTTTCAACCATCGCCATCGCCAGCAGAATCGAAGTCGGTGAAATCATGGAATTCTGTTTCGCGCTGGCGGCGTTTTTGAAAAGCCGCACCGAAAGATCGCGCACCTGCACGTTGGTCTCCCACAAGGCATCCTGGCTCCAAAACGCTGCGGCATCGTCGTCCGCATACCCGTTCATGTCCTGTCCGCCTTGTGTTTGTGTCTGCGCCGCGGCTTTTGCGCCGCTGTCATCGACCGCGCGCTCGTCCGTGAAACCGTTCATTTTTCTGCTGTCCATATCGGTATCTTCTGTGTTCCCTTCTTGCCGCGCGCTTTCCGCGGCATCTGCTTCATACCCGCTGTCTGCCTCTGCTTCCGCGCCTTCCAGATCTTGCATTGCCCCATCGTTTTGCACTTGCAGGATCACCGGTTCCCCCGCAGCGTCCCCTGCCGCCGCATCGTTTCCACGTGTCCAAAAAGCGTCGTCAAGCATCCCCGAAAGCCCGACAACCAAGGTCAGACACGCCGCTGCCGAAACCGTCCCCATCACGACCCGCAGCCGCTGTTTTTTCCTGACGCGCGCAGCCGCCTCCGCAGCCCGCGCGCGTTCGCTTTTCTCAAAGACATCTTTGATGAACTCATCTCTTGTTTTCACGCGAATGCCCCCTCTCTTCCAAAATTTCCCGAAGCGCCCGCTTGCCGCGATACACATAGTTTTCCACCTGCTTGCGCCCCTTCTTCATAATTCTGCCTGTTTCTTCGTAGGAAAGCCCTTCAAAATAGACCAGATGCAGTGCGACGCGATATTCTGCCTTTAGCAAGTCCATCGCCTCCGCGAGCTGCCGCTTTTCCTCATTGTCAAGAATCTTCTGTTCCAGTGAAAGCAGATCGGCATGTGCCTCCGCCGTCTCGATCGGCACCGGTCGCAGCCTGCTGTGCCTGCGTATCCAGTCGATCGCTTTGTTTCGGGCAATCGCAAACACATAGGTCTTGAGGGAACTTTTTTCGCTGAACCGTTCCGGGTGGACGATCAGTTCTACGAAAACATCTTCCGCAAGATCTTCGGCTGTATCGATATCGTTTACATAGCGATGGATGAAAAAAATCAGACTCTCCCGATAGAGATCGACGATTTCTCCAAACGCGTCGCGGTCTCCGTCTATAAAATGGCGGTAGCTAGCTGCACCTTGATCCATGCCTTCCTCCGTATCCCTTTTCATATAGTTTGTCGTTCTAAAAAAATAAAACCCTCACTTTCAATTTAACTTTTTGTTTGTCCGCGGTCAATCTTTTTATGCGAATTTTTACGTAGATTTTTTGCGGCGCGCAGAGGCGGGCTGGAATCTGCGGGGAATGTCCGTATTTCCCCTTGCTTATGGGGCATAATTCCAATATAATGTAGATATACACAGATGCACTTACGATATCAGGAAGAAAAGGGATCTTAGCATGGAACAGCAAACACAAACACAAACAAAAACAAAAGAAAAGCAGGCGGTGAACGCGCGGACGCGCGAAGAGGCAGCCGCGCCGGCACGTAAGAATCCGCACCCTGCCGCAAAAAATTTTCCGAAACCGACTCCTTGGATCTATTACCCCGCCTCTGTCATCGTGCGGTTATTTTTGCGTTTCAAACTCAAAGCGCGTTATGACAGCAAGGCGCTCAAGGGCATCCGCGGACCGGCGTTCATCGTCTGCCCACACGTTTCCAATATCGACTTCCTGCTGGTGGCCGTCGCGCTGCTGCCGCATCGCCCGACCTTCGTCGTCAGCCAGCATTTCATGACGCATCCGAAGATCCGCTGGATTCTGGAGAAGATGCACGTCATTCCCAAAAAAATGTTCTGCCCGGACATCAAGACGATCCTCAGCATCATGCGGGCCAAGGAATCCGGCAATCTCATCGTGCTGTTTCCGGAGGGGCGTCTGACCTGCTTTGGACACTCTCTGCAAGTTACGGACGGTACCGCGGAACTGGTAAAAAAACTTGAAATTCCGGTCTATATGATCTCAGAAGACGGGGCTTACAAAACGTTCCCAAAGTGGGGCAGGTCCGGTTTCCGACCTGGCCGCATTTTGGTGCGCGCCGAAAAACTGCTGGAGGCGGACGTCATTCCTGCCATGAGCCTGAATGAAGTGCAGGCGGTGCTGGAACGCGCGATCCTGCACGATGAGGACAAAATCTTTCCGAATGTCCGCTACCGCTGCGAATCTCCGGCGCTCGGGCTGGACGGTATCCTTTATAAATGTCCGTCCTGTCTGGCAGAATTCCAGATGGAAACCGACGCGCGTCATATCCGCTGCACCGCCTGCGGTTTCGAAGCTGAGCTGGACGAAACTTATCGTCTACACGGCGCGCCGTTTACACATATCAATGACTGGTATTTCTGGCAGGAATCGCTGCTGGACCTTGCTATACCGCTGGAAAGCGAAACCGTTCTGGCTGCCGTCGGTCCGGACGGCAATATGGACAAAAATGCAGGAGCAGGTCGCATCTATATGGACCGCGATGTCATCCGCTATACCGGCACCTGCTTTGGCAAGCCGCTTGCCTTTACCGAAAAGACAGAAGACATCAAAGCGTTTCCGGCTTCTGTCGCGAACCACTTTGATATCTACCACAAAAAACAGCTCTACAATATGCACCTGCGACCGGATCCGCGTGCGGTTATCAAATGGGTCAGCTATCTGGACAAGCTCACGCGCGAGCGGGAAACTGCCGCAAAAAACGCGGAAGCAGATACCCAAAACGGATAAATCGTGCAAAAAGACGGTTTTTCTTGTTAAATTATAAACTTTCCTTGCTATTCCTGATTTTATAGGTACACTAGTATTTGGGGTAATTTACAAAGGGGAACAGAAACGAAGTAGGAAGGCAAACACATTATGAATATCTTCGATTTTATCTCTCTCTTCGGCGGACTTGCGCTGTTTCTTTACGGTATGCGGCTGATGGGAGATGGTCTGCAGCAGGGTTCCTCCGGCGCGCTCAAAAAATTTATGGAGAAAGTAGCAAATAATCCACTGACGGGATTTTTGCTGGGACTTTTGGTTACGGCCCTCATTCAAAGTTCGACAGCAACCATCGTCCTGACCTCCGGTCTGGTCGGTGCGGGCATTCTTTCACTTAGACAATCTATCGGAATCATTCTCGGTGCCAATGTGGGTACGACGGTAACCGCGCAAATCATCCGGCTGCTCGATATCGATGGAGACGCTTCCTCTTGGTTAAATATCTTCAAACCTTCAACGCTGGCTCCGATTGCCGCGATCATCGGCATTTTGGTGATCATGATCCTAAAATCGAATAAATCGGATATCGCGGGTAAGGTCGCAATGGGCTTCGCCATTCTCTTTACCGGCTTGCTCAATATGACCGCCGCCGTCGAGCCGCTTTCTGAATCGACGACTTTCGCGAATCTGTTTATCCGCATGGCGGACACGCCGGTGCTTGGATTTTTGGTCGGTACCGGCGCGGCATTTCTGATTCAAAGTTCTTCTGCCACCATCGGAATTCTGCAGGCCTTGTCGGTTACAGGCGCTCTGACCTTCAGTTCGGTTTACTCCATCATCATCGGCGTCAACATGGGCGACTGTATTACAACCGCTATTGTCTGTTCGATCGGCTCAAAGGCGGACGCGAAGCGGACAGGTCTGATTCATATTCTTTTTAATATCGCAGCTTCCGCCTTGGTTATCATCACCTTGATGATTCTCCATGGTTCCGGCGCGCTCGACTCCATTTGGAACGCGAGGATTACCTCCGGAGGCATCGCGAACGCGCATACGTCGTTCCGTCTTTTCTCGGCTGTCGTTCTGCTCCCGTTCTCTCTTCAATTTGAAAAGCTCTCCAGACTTCTGATTCGAGATGGAAAAAGCAAAAGCAAGGGTAAGACCGGAGGCATCGATGAAGAACTTATGCGTCTGGATGAAAAATTGTTTGCTTCTCCTGCCCTGGCGCTTTCGAGTATCAGCAATGTCATCGGGAAAATGGCTTTTTTGGCGCGTTTTGGTGTCAAAGCTTCGATACGCACGATTCGGCATTATGACGAGCAGGCCGTAAAGGACATCCATCAGAACGAAGATTTTATCGATACGCTGGCGGACAAGGTTGACAATTATATGATTCGCTTCTCGCCGCACGTTCCGCAGGGCGCAAGCAGCAATCTGCTGAACTACTACATCCAGTGCTTCTCGGAATTTGAACGTATTGGAGACTACGCGACCAACATCGCTGAAGCCGCATCGGAAATCAACAGCAAGGGTATCGTCCTTTCATCCTACGCGCATCGGGAACTGGCTGTCCTCGGCGAAGCGGTCACACAAGTGCTGGATTACGCGTATAAGGCGTTCACCAAACTGGATCTTACGGCCGCAAAAAAAATTGAGCCGATCGAGGAAGTCATTGACGACCTCGTTTCACAGCTTCGTTCCAATCACATTGAACGCTTCCACAACGGTTCCTGCAGTGTGCATGGAGGCATCGTTTTTCTCGATATTCTCTCCGATATCGAACGCGTCTCCGACCAGTGCTCCAACATCGGTATCTACACCTTGCTGCTCAAGGAGCCGCAGACTGTGCAGAATCAGCATGATTATTCCAATTATCTGCACAGCGGTCACGATGAAGCCTTCAATGCGCTCTACCGCAAATACCATGACCGCTACTTCCCGCTTTTAGAGATGCCTCCGGAGACGGAGACGGAGACGGAGCCGCAGATCGCACATGTATGACGAAAGCAGAGATTTCTATGCGCACATGGCGCTCATTCCCAGACGCTGCTTCGCAAGGTGCTTTGGTCGTGATTCCGGAAACATCGCAAGCGATATTTCCTACATAAAAAAAGAAACGTTGAAATTCCGACGTTTCTTTTTTTGACTTTCCTTTTGTTCCCGCGAGGTTCTCATCGCCCCGCATGGTTTTCAGCTCAGGTCCTTCGCATCTGCCCTGCGCTTTAGTCGGCGAGCTCGGTACGCATGCGAACGAGCTTTCGCAGCAAACGATTCAAATCATTGACACGCCTGCATACGACATAGGTGTTTTCCTCATGATGCATAAAAATGGTGTTCAATGTTTGATTTAAATCCTCACAAAGATCGTTCACCGCGGCAGCGAAGCTGCCGCGCAGGTCGCGGCTGCCGTCCTCAGCTGTCGCGCCGCCGCGGAAAAAGTCCACCGTACTGATCTTGTAATGATATTCTATTCCAAACATCTCGGAAACCTTCATCGATAAGCGATTTTTGATATCATTCATATGCGCTTCCAGCATGCGCGGATTGCTCTTAAAATCTTCAGCAAACTCCGCTGCCTCCCGCTTAACCTCGATAAAATACTCGTTGAGTTCTTTAAACTTCGCGTCAAATTCCACCATAGACATCTTCAGCGCAGTCCGATACAGCACAATCTGCGACAATGCGCTTTCGATGATATCGCGCATTTTGAGTTTAGAAGACGTTTCAATAATCTCTCTGACCGTCGTACGGCAGTCCCGCTCGATGACAGTCTTGAGTTCTTCAACGCCCGCACCGCTGCGCGCGCTGACCGGAAACAGCTGAATCTCTGAAACGCCCATCAGCTTGCAGATCAGCTTGCGGCAGTAATGCAGATAATCCGCGAGATCCGCTTCCTCAATTGTATCAATCTTGTTGACAGCGAAATAGAACTTAGACGCGAACTCTTTGGCATTCTGCAGGAAATCAATCTCGATCTGGTTAATCGGGCTGTCCACCGAAAGCATAAAAATCACAGCGTCACTTTCCTTGACATAGGAATACGCCGCGTCCGAATTTTTCTGATGCACGGAACCGACACCCGGCGTATCGACAAACGTCAGACCCTTTTGCAGGAACGGGGACGGACAGTACAGTTCCACCTCCGAAACGCCTAGATGATTGTCGCTGTTTTCCTGTTCGTTGATGTAGGCGGACATTTCGTCAAAACCGATTTCCTTGACGATACCGTTGTCAAAGCGCACTGTCGCGGCTTTTTCGCCATATTCAATCGTCGTTACGACCGCTGTGACCGGCACAATGCCGACCGGAAGAATCTTCTCCTCCAAAATCGCGTTGACCAATGTACTTTTGCCGCGCTTGAACTGCCCGATAACGGAGACCGTAATTTTCTGGTTTTCCAGTTTATCGCGAAGCTCCTCCGCGCGCGCAAGCTCGCCCTTCGTAATCTCATACTTGCCGAAAATTTCGCAAGCCTCTTTCACTACCTCTGCGATCGGCCGTTTTTCCTGCTTCTTCGCGGGCTGCACCTTCAGACAGGTTAGTTGGCAGCCGTTCTTTGCGTCCGGACAGCCGATACAATTTTTACTCTTATATGTCATATTTTTCTCCTCGCTGCATGGTTAAATTGCTGTATTCCTGCTCCACCGCGCAAGCTAGGCCTGCTGATAAAATCGACAAGCCGCGCATGCGGGATCCTGCGCACGCTTTTCTTCGTCGCAGTACAGCGGTTTTAAAATCAAATTTGGTCTGAGCTTATCGCCGGAAAGCGATTTGAGCGCCGCGATTTCACACAATGTTCCGACAAACTCCGTATGCTGCCCCGCTTTGACACTGCGCATGGTTTCGCGGTAAAGCTTCGGCATATCGCGGTGCGCGAATGACGGGTCGTATTCATAAAATTCCTCAAAGATTGGAAGTTCCACCGGATTGTACAAAGGACAAAACAACATGCACGCATTGCACTTATTACATCCATTTTCATCAACACGCGGCAGCCTCTTGCTTCTGTCCGCCTCAGCTTCCTCCATCTTGACACATACATATTTGCAGGCGACTACACATGCCGCGCAGCCGTTGCATAATTCGATTCTCTCTCTTAACTGCATCTTTATCTCCTCCTTAAACGCAGGCAGCGCGATACGCGGAATACGCCGCGAAACCCGCGATAGCTTTCGTCAAAAAGACAACACTATTACTATACTATATTCCGCGAGAAGTTGCAAGCGTGATCGACGCGCGAACATGGTTATCGGCAAATCAAGATTTAGAAGAAACGGAGCAGGTACAAACCTGCTCCGGACATAATGACAAGATAGGCAAGCTGCAGATAAAGAGATTTACCGCGGCTTGCCCATACGTTCTAAAGTTTTTCAATTTCGGCAGCGGAGAGTCCTGTCGCTTACGCCAGCGCGCTGACGCCGTAGGTCAGGCTGGTCACAATGATGCCGGCGATGGCGACACCGGCAGCAATGGCCGGAAAAGCGCGCTTAAGCTGCATATCCAGCATGGCAGCGACGAGCGCGCCGGACCACGCCCCCGTTCCGGGCAGCGGTATCGCTACAAAGATCATCAACCCCCAAAATTCGTAGCGCAGCACCTGCGCTTTTTTGCTCTCGGCTTTTTGTTCAAAATGTTTGACAACCTTGGCCAAACGCTCGCTTTTGCTCTGCATCCACTTAAAAATTTTGCGGATAAAAACGATAATGAACGGAATCGGCACCAGATTGCCGATCACCGCGGTCAATAAAGCGATCTTGATGTCCAGTCCGGCGATTACACCTGCCGGAATCGCCGCTCGCAGTTCCAGCACCGGAACCATCGAAATCAAAAATGTCATCAGTATACTGCCAAAGGTTGTTCCCTCAAGTGCTTCCATTCTCTGTCCCCTTTTTCGTTTGATTCCTTTTCAAAAGTGCGCCCGCACAGGAGCGCACTTTCATTTTTCGTTTTGACAGCCTTACGGCTTCGTTTTTTGGCACGTCCACGCGTCTGATTCGCGCCGTACCCGCTTTTGGCACGTCCACGCGTCTGATTCGCGCCGCGCCAGCTTTTGGCACGTCCACGCCTTATTCGCCCTGCGCTTCCTCGGCTCTGACCGCTGCCTGTGCCGCCGCCAGTCTTGCGATCGGTACGCGGAACGGAGAGCAGGATACATAATGCAGACCAATCCGGTGGCAAAAGGCAATCGTCTTGGGATCACCGCCATGCTCGCCGCAAATGCCGAGCTTGAGCTTCGGTCTGGTCTGCCTGCCCAGCTTCACTGCCATTTCGAGCAGCTTGCCGACACCGACCGTATCCAAAGTGCGGAATGGGTCCGCCTCCAAAATATCCTTCTGCATGTAGGTTTCAATCATCTTGCCGGTATCGTCTCTCGACAAACCGAAGGTCATCTGCGTTAAGTCGTTCGTGCCGAAGGAGAAAAACTCTGCGTCTTTGGCGATCTCGTCCGCGGTGAGAGCCGCTCGCGGAGTTTCTACCATCGTTCCGATTAAATAGTCCAGCGAGATGCCGGACTCGCGGATGCAGTCCTCTGCCGTCCGCGTAACGATATGCTTTACATATTTAAGCTCTGCTTCGCTGTTCACGAGCGGGATCATAATCTCCGGCACTAGCTCCGCGCCGGTTTCCTTTTTTACCTCCAGCGCGGCACCGATGATAGCTTCCGTCTGCATGACCGCGATAGCCGGAGAAGTGACCGCTAAGCGGCAGCCTCTGTTTCCGAGCATCGGATTGATCTCATGCAGCTCCGTCACCTTCGCCGCGATTTTTTTTGCGCTGACGCCCATCAGGGCCGCAACCTCCGCGATTTCCTCCTGCGTCTGCGGCAGGAATTCATGCAGCGGCGGGTCGAGCAGACGAATCGTCACCGGTCTGTCCCCCATCTCGAGGAATATCTCCTTAAAATCCTGCTGCTGCAGCGGACGGATGACCTCCAGCGCCTCCAACTCCTCCTCCGGCGTATCTGCCAGAATCATGCGGCGAATCGCCGGAATGCGCGCTTCGTCAAAAAACATATGCTCGGTACGGCAAAGTCCGATCCCCTCCGCGCCGAAATCCAAGGCCTGCCGCGCGTCGCGCGGATTATCGGCATTGGCTCTGATCTTCAGCTCGCGTAATTCATCCGCCCATTCCATAATGGTTTCAAAATCACCGGACAGTGTCGGCGTTTTGGTTCGGATTCTGCCTTCATAGACCTCTCCGGTACTGCCGTTGATGGATAAATAGTCTCCCGCTCGGTATTCCTTGCCGTCAGCGGTTGTCAATACCCGCGCGCCTTCATTCACGCGAATAGAGGAACAGCCCGCCACGCAGCATTTTCCCATACCGCGCGCAACCACCGCCGCATGGCTTGTCATGCCGCCGCGGGCAGTCAAAATGCCCTCCGCGATGACCATGCCTGCCAGATCCTCCGGTGAGGTTTCCTCCCGCGCCAAAAGTACCTTCTGTCCCTTGGCGGCAGCTGCCGCAGCCTCCTCCGCGGTAAAGCAGAGTCTGCCGCAGCCCGCACCCGGTGAGGCTGCGAGCCCTTTGGCAATCACTTGTGCCGCCGCAAGCTCCGCGGGGTCAAAGGTCGGATGCAGCAGCTGGTCGATCTGCTGAGGCTCAATCCGCGTGACCGCGGTTTTTTTGTCGATCATTCCCTCGCGCACCATATCAACGGCAATTTTCACTGCTGCCTGCGCGGTGCGCTTGCCGCTTCGGGTCTGCAGCATATACAGTTTATTGTTCTCGATTGTGAACTCCATGTCCTGCATGTCTTTATAGTGCTTTTCCAGAAGTTCCGCGATCTTGACAAAACTCTTATAGGCATCAGGAAACGCCTCCGCCATCTTTTCAATGCCCTGCGGCGTGCGAATGCCGGCAACGACATCCTCTCCCTGCGCGTTGACTAAAAATTCGCCGTAAATCTCGTTGGCACCGGTTGCCGGATTCCTGGTAAAGGCAACTCCGGTACCGGAATGCTCCCCCATATTGCCGAATACCATCGACTGTACGTTGACAGCGGTACCGATGCTGGAGGGAATATCGTTCAGCTTGCGATAGAGTACCGCGCGGTCGTTATTCCAGGAGCGAAAGACCGCTTGAATAGCCGCCAGCAGCTGTTCCTTCGGATCCTGTGGGAAAGCTTTGCCGCTCTCTGTCTCCACGAGCTGTTGATACGCGCAAATGACGGCTTCCAGATCTTCGCTCGTCGACGTCATAGATCACATGGGCTTTTTTCTTCTGCTCATCAAAGATCGCGTCGAATTTTGCCTTGGGAATTCCCAAAACCACATCGCCGAACATTTGTATGAAACGACGGTAGCTGTCTAGCGCGAACCTTCTGCTTCCGGTCAGCGCGGCCAGTCCCTCGATGCTCTCATCGTTCAGTCCCAGATTCAAAATGGTATCCATCATACCGGGCATCGAGACCGCGGCGCCCGAGCGCACAGAAACAAGCAGCGGATTTTCCTTGCTGCCAAAGGTCTTGCCGGTGACATGCTCCAGATCTTGAATTTTTTCTGTGATAGCGGTGCAGATATCCTCCGCGATGGTCTGATCCTCCTCATAATAGCGGCCGCACGCCTCCGTCGTTACGGTAAAGCCAAACGGAACGGGCAGCCCGATCCTGCTCATTTCCGCAAGATTCGCGCCCTTGCCGCCGAGCAGCTCACGCATATCCTTCGCGCCTTCATTGAATGAGTAGACGTATTTTTTCATACTCCTCCACTTCCGTCACTAAAATGACAATCTCTCCTCGATATAGGAACGCACCTCCGCGACCGGAATTCTCACCTGTTCCATCGTGTCTCTGTCACGAATGGTCACGCAGCCGTCAACCTCTGTATCAAAGTCCACACAGATGCAGAACGGCGTTCCGATTTCATCTTCTCTTCTGTACCGTTTGCCGATGGAGCCGGCCGCGTCGTAGTCAACCATGAAGTGCTTGGAAAGTTCCTCGTGAATCGGCTCCGCGATCGGCGCCAGCTTCTTAGCCAGCGGCAGCACAGCAGCCTTGAACGGCGCCAGCGCCGGATGGAATTTCATCACTACGCGCACGTCCTCTTTGCCGTTCGCGTCGGTCAGAACTTCCTCGTGGTAAGCGTTGCACAGGAATGCCAGCACGCTTCTCTCCACGCCCAGCGACGGTTCGATAACATAAGGGATATAGTGTTCATTCTTATCCTGGTCAAAATAGGTCAGGTCCTGTCCGGAGGTGTTCTGATGCTGGGTCAGGTCGTAATCGGTACGGTCCGCGACACCCCAAAGCTCACCCCAACCGAATGGGAACTTGAATTCAAAGTCTGTCGTTGCCTTGGAGTAGAAGCAGAGTTCTTCCGGACTGTGATCACGCAGGCGGAGATTTTCGTCCTTGATGCCTAAGGAAAGCAGCCAGTTGTGACAGAAGCTTCTCCAATAGTCAAACCATTCCAAATCCGTCCCCGGTTCGCAGAAGAATTCCAGCTCCATCTGCTCGAATTCACGCACACGGAAAATGAAGTTGCCCGGTGTGATCTCGTTGCGGAAGGACTTTCCAATCTGGCCGATGCCGAACGGAACCTTCTTGCGGGAAGTTCTCTGAACATTCTTAAAATTGACGAAGATCCCCTGCGCGGTTTCCGGACGCAGATATAATTCGGATTTGGAATCCTCGGTTACGCCCTGAAACGTCTTGAACATCAGATTGAACTGGCGGATACCCGTAAAATCGGTCTTGCCGCAGTCCGGACAAGGGATGTTATGCTCAGCGATGTATTTTTCGAGTTCTTCGTTGCTCCAACCGTCCACGACGATCTCCGGCATGCCGTTTGCCGCGTGAAAATCCTCGATCAGCTTATCCGCGCGGAATCTGGACTTGCACGCCTTGCAGTCTACCAGCGGGTCGGAGAATCCGCCCACGTGACCGGATGCCACCCAGGTCTGCGGGTTCATCAGAATCGCCGCGTCGAGGCCGACATTGTACTTGGACTCCTGCACGAATTTTCTCCACCAGGCGTTCTTGACGTTCTTTTTCAATTCCGCGCCCAGCGGACCGTAATCCCATGTATTGGCCAGACCGCCGTAAATCTCGGAACCCGGATAGACAAACCCTCTGTTCTTCGCGAGGGCAACGATTTTTTCCATTGTAACTTCTCTGTTTACATCGCTCATGTTTTCTAAACCTACCTATTCTTTTTGTTCATTCTTTTGATTTTTATTCTTCCGAAGCGTCGCTTTTGGCGGTATCCGCAGGGTCCGCAGACGCTTTGTCCTCGGTCTTTGTCTCAGCTTCCGCCGGCGCGGACTCTTCCTTTTTTTGCGCTTCGGTTTCTTCTTTTTTCTTTCCCGCGAAAATGCTCCAGAAGCCGTTTTTCTCCTTGATCTTGTCGGAAGCTTCCCTTGCTTCGTCCGCGACCTCCGTCAGCGTCTCGCTGAGCTGCTCCGCCGCGTCTCCGGCTTTTTTCGCCGCGGTCGCGGCCATATCTCCGGCTGCGTCGCTGATGTGATCACAGAAATCTTCTACCTTTTCGCAGAATTCCTCCCACTCCTCATCGTCGTCGTCCGCTTCCTCCGCGCACGCTTCTTTTTTTGCCTTGAATTCATTGTATTTATCCGCTGCCGCGTCCTTGATTTTGTCATAGGTGCCCGCGACCTCCGAGGCGACATTATTGGCAACAATCGGCGCTTTTTCCTTGACGTTGTTCACGACATCGGTGCCTTTCGCCATCATACCGTCGAATACGACAGAGCCTTTTTCCTTCATATCGCTGGCAAAGTTCTCCGCCTTGCCGCTTACGTCGATATGCTTGCCGTCTGTGGTGGTCAGCGTAATTTTGCAGCTGAAGCCAAACGCCGCGATTGCTGCGGCGATCATGCCCCAAGGCGCCACAATCGCGCCTACCACGCCGACATTGACCGGAACGTTGACGATCGTTGTATCGCCCTTTTGCACCGTAATCTTGGAAATGTTCCCCTTTCTGACGAAATCCTTGATCTTCGCTACGGTCTCCGCCGCGAAAGCGTTCGCCTTCGCGCCCGGCTTTACATCAACGGTTTCCTCGATGGCGATAATCGCGTCAACGACGCTGCCGTCCGCGGCTTCAAGCGCTTCTTTCGCTTCCTTGTAGGATACGCCGGTTCTGTCCTTGACCAGTTCGATTTTTTCCAATGTGATTTCCATTTGAATACCTCCTTAATCAATCTTGCCCATATAGCAAAAATACTTCGCTTTTGAGCTTTTCCACGCCAAAATGATAGGCAAGCCAGCTTCTCAGAATGGCATGAAGCTTTTTTAATATTTCATCCTCCAAAGCGATTCCCTGGAACGCTCGGAAGGATTCTTTTTGGAAATACTTTAATATATTTACTATATCAAAATTCGTGTCATAAATCAATGTTTCTTTGTCTGTCTTCCGCGTCAGCTGCCGCGCGCAGTCCGCGCAGATCATGCCGCCCTCTTCGACGCTGAAATATCGGTTCGCTCCTGCCTTGCCGCAGACGCTGCAGGCTTCGAGCCGCGGCATGGTGCCGAGCAAGTCGATGGCCTTGACGATATAGGCCTCGACCAGCGTTTCCTGCTTACGGCCGCGTTTTTCGAGCGCGTCGAGAAATTCCAAAAGCAGGCGGAACAGCGCAGGCTGCGGCAGTTCGTCCGCCAGGAGTTTTTCGGTCAGCTCCAGCACATAAGAGGCCGCCATATATTTGTCCAGATCCTCTCCGATGCCGTAGTAGCTCTTGATGACCTGCCCGCGGTTCAGATTATAGCTTTCGCGCCCCTTGAACAGCTCGTATCTTCCATAGCTAAACGGTCGCTGCGGCAGCGCGGACTTATTCTTGCCGCTCTCCGTCAGATTGCTGCCAACGCTGATCTTGCCGTATTTCTGTGAGAACAGGAGCAGCATGCGCCTGCCGTTGACGGTCTTGACCTGCCGCAGAACGATGGCCTCTGTATCCGTAAGCATGTAATCACCTACATTTCCTTATACCCGAAATTCGACAATGCAAAATCGGAATCCCGCCAGTTTTCCTTGATCTTGACCCAAAGCTCAAGATACACCTTCGTGCCGAGCAGCGCCTCGATCTCCAGACGCGCGCTCTTGCCGATGCCCTTGAGCTTGCAAGGGAGCTGGACATAGCAGTGATGAGCACCTCCCTTACTCTGTATGAAGCCTGCGGCAAGCTTTATGCTTTAGGGCTTCCGGGCAAAAACACATTATAACCCAGTATTTTTACAAACAGCTATTGAAATCCGCAACAGGATTAATGGAGGCAGCCGTGAGCCGAATGCTTTACAGCGAAACCTACCCTGTACAAAAGGGAGATTTTGTACGCGCAGGCGAAGCCAGCGCACGGATCAAACGTGCGCTGCGTCAGCTCGGAGTGGATTCCGACAAGCTGCGCCGCGCTTCCGTCGCCGCCTACGAAAGCGAAATCAACCTTATAATTCACTCTTTGGGCGCCGCCTGACGAGAAACGCCTATTTTGCCTAGCACCTTCCACCCCTCGCCTACCCCACAAACATTTGACGAGAAACGACATCCCTGTCAAACACCTTCAAATATCGTCAAGTCCATTGCCGCTTGATGAGAAACGCTCCCCCTCTCCTCCCCTTTCCAAATTATGTCCTCTCTCCCTTCTTCCTCCAAACTTTTCCGAAAAAGTGGAACACAATCTCATACTCCGGCCGTGAAAACGCCACATTCCGGTGCTATCCTACATGCCGTTTCTAACACTTGCTTTGCTCGCAGTGTCAAGTC
>OLOV01000847.1_pt1 | contig 26055 bp, 17 predicted proteins | sample 1672931 | NCBI WGS metagenome assembly OLOV01 (sample SAMEA3136738, study PRJEB25190) | human gut metagenome | biome: human gut; feature: human-associated habitat; material: faeces | place: Austria | collected 2013 | reverse complement strand
CGCCCTGCGGCTCGGCCTCGCTGTGACAAGTACATTATAGATTCTTACGAAAACAGTTTCAAGCGCAAAATAATTTTTTTCACCATCTTTTGCATTTTGTCCGGCTTCCCACTCGCTTTGTTTCCCATTTTCCCTTTTTCCCTCCAAAAAGATGTATCGCACAGGTCTCTACCATTTCATTTTGCCTTATCTTTTTCCATTTATTTCATGGATTTTATTTATCGCCCCAAAAAACACTTAAAACTTTTGTTTCTTCGGACGTTTTTTCGCGTCAAGAAGATTTTTTCATCGGTTGTTTTCACGCGGGAAAGGATTTTGCCCTGCCGTTATGACATCTTTTTGCGCTTTTTTTGCAAAAGTGGGAACTTTGTGCTGATGTCCAGCCCGGAGACCGTCGATTACATCATGAGGAGAACAAACTTCAGGCAGAAGAGTCTCTTCCGGACTTCTTCGTGCGTCTCTTATGATTACATCGTAATGAAGATAAACTTCAGGCAGAACAGCAGGCCGATGATCGCTACCATGATGTCCTTCTTCTGGAACTTGCCGGTGCAGATCGCGATGATGGTGTAAGCGATGGAGCCGATGCCGATACCGTTGGCGATGGAGTAAGTCAGCGGCATCGTGATCAGCGTCAGGAACGCCGGTGCTGCGGAGCTGAGGTCACTCATGTCTACATTCTTGAAGTTGCCAAGCATCAGCACGCCGACATAGATCAGTGCCGGAGCTGTCGCGCAGGCCGGAACGATGCTCGCGAGCGGTGTCAGGAACAGGCATACGAAGAAGCAGATTGATACGACCAGAGAGGTCAGACCCGTTCTGCCGCCTGCGGCTACGCCGGACGCGGATTCTACGAAAGTTGTACAGGTGGAAGTACCCAGAACCGCGCCGGATACGGTCGCGATGGAGTCACAAGCCATGCACTTGTCGAGGTTCTGCGGGTCGCCGTTTTCATCCAAAAGGTCCGCCTGCGCTGCCGTACCATACAGGGTACCGATGGTGTCGAACATGTCGATCAAGCAGAAGGTAATGATGTAAAGGATTGCGCTGAAGACGCCGCCGACGAACTCCGGACTGAATGCGTGCTTCCAGGACGCCGCGTGGAAGACACCTGTCACGCCGATATCCGCAAAGTCCTTAAAGGACTGGCCGATCTGTGTGATGTCGAAGGACGGCACAGTACCGGAGAAAACATAGTAGAGCACAGCTGTAATGATAATGCCGATGAGAACGTTGCCCTTGACATTGCGCTTGCCTAAGATAACGATGAGCAGGAAGCCGAGCAGCGCCAGCAATGCCGGAAGTACCGTCATAATACCGCCCTCGCCGTTGATCGCACCATGAATGTCCACGAACTGCGTCAGTGTGTACTGGTTTGCCTGAATGATGCCGACATTTTGGAACCCGATATAGGTAATGAACAAGCCGATACCCGCCGGGATCGCTTTTTTGAGACATTCCGGCATCGCTTTCGCGATATACTGTCTTGCGCCTGTCAGCGAAAGGACCATGAAGATGATACCGGAGATCAGAACGATGACTAGCCCTGCCTGATAGCCCTGTACGCAGTCCCCGCCCGCGATGACCTGCGGCAGAATAAAGCTGACGAAGAAGAAGGAGTTAAGCCCCATGCCGCAAGCCTGCGCGAACGGCATCTTGGCGTATAACGCCATCAACAGCGTGCCGATGGTCGCTGCCAGAATAGACGCGACGTAAACAGCATTCCAAATATTGCTAAGACCTTCTGTGAATCCGGTCACTTGATTCGGATTGACGAAGATAATATAAGCCATTGCGAAGAAAGTCGTAAAGCCGGCAATGATCTCGGTCTTTACGGTCGAACCGTGTTCGGTAATTTTAAAAAACTTGTCCATATTGTTTGAAAATTCCTTTCTTGATGATGTTGTGATTCTATGTGCTCGAGTCCGATTTGTACTCGTTTCACGCTTTGCGGACGCGCGGTATCTGTTCGCTGCCGTGCGGCGCAGTCTAGCGCTCCTCGCGGAAATAGTTCAGCCCCAGACCCTGCGGCGGCTGATCCTCCTTATGCTGACGCATGGATACAACGATTAGCACGATTGCTGTAACGATATACGGCAATACCTTGTAGATCTGTGTCGGTAGGAATGGGAGCGGCAAACGCAGATAAAAAATCAGCAGTCCGCCGAACAGGATCGAGCCCCAAAGTGCGTTGAGTGGTTTCCACAGGCAGAAGATAACCAGCGCCACAGCGACCCATCCTTCACCGGAGAGTCCGGTGTGATTCCAAACGCCTCCCGCGATCGTCATCGTGTAGACCATGCCGCCGACCGCGGAGATCCCGCCGCCGATGACTGTCGCCAGGTAGCGATATTTGGTCACGTTGATGCCCGCGGCGTCCGCGGTTGCCGGAGACTCTCCGACCGCGCAAAGACTCAGCCCGCAGCGGGTTTTCGCCATCACGTAAGCCATGATGATTGCTGCCGCAAAGCCAAGATATACAAAGAAGTTGTAGCTGAACAGGATCGGTCCGACGACCGGAATATCCTGCAAAAACTTCGGTAAAACCGGATTCGCGAACGCGTCCTTGAGCGCGTTGCTGACGGTAACGTTGCCGCCGACCTTGAGACGCATCAGCTCTCCGACAAACTGTCCGACACCCGTGCCGAAGATCGTCAGTGCCAGGCCGGTTACATTCTGGTTTGCGCGCAGCGTGATAGTCAAAAAGCTGAAGATCAGCGAGCCGATGACGCCTGCCGCAAAAGAAGCCAGCAGCGCGATGGCGACCGCGACCGCGCCAACAGCGTGATCGCCCGCGGCCTGTCCGTAGACAAACGCGCCGCAGAGTCCAAAGGCACCGCCCATGAACATCAGTCCCTCGACACCGAGGTTCAGGTTTCCGGATTTTTCAGTCAGAATTTCGCCGGAAGTTCCAAAAAGGAGCGGGGTTCCGTTGAGTACGGCAGCTCTGATCAAGCCGATGATGTTTATATCCATGATTTACCCTCCTTTTCCTGATTGCGCCAAATGATGCGATAATTGATGAAGAACTCGCAGGCCAGCATACATAAGAGAATAATGCCTGTGATGATGTCCGCGATAGAGGCCGGAACACGCAGCGTTGTCTGCAGCCCGCTCGCGCCCTTTTCGAGCACTGCCAAAAGCAGTGAGATCGCGATCATCGCGAACGGATTGAACTGCGCCAGCCAAGCGACAACGATGGCCGTAAAGCCGACGCCGCCCGCGACATCCGCGTAGAGCGTCATGTGGGTGCCGGAGCAGACCATAAAGCCGATCAGACCGCAGATGCCGCCGGACAAACAGGCTGTACGGATCGTCACCTTCGTGACATTCATGCCTGCGTATCTTGCGGTGTTTTCAGATTCGCCGAGTACCGCGACCTCATAACCGTGCTTGGTGTAATTCATGTAAATGTACATCCCTGCTGTCAGAAGCAGTACGATGATCCACCCACAGTGGACACCGAAAACCTTTGGCAGCACCGCCGCCTGGTCAAACATCGGGATAATCTGCGAACCGGGCTTACCCTCCCAGGGGCCGCCCTGCAGCCAGCCGACAATGCCGATGGCGATGTAGTTCATCATCAGGGTGAACAAGGTTTCGTTTGTTCCCCAGCGAGCCTTGAAGCTTGCCGGAATGGCCGCCCATGCCGCGCCGAACAGGATCGAAAAGATACCCATCAGGAGCAGCAGAAGCGGAGACGGAATCGAACCCGCGTAGTTCAGCGCAAAAAAGCTCGCCGCGACCGCGCCCATTGTAATCTGCCCCTCTCCGCCGATATTCCAGAAGCGCATCGCGAAGCACGGCGCCAATGCCAGCGCGGTACCTAGCAGCGGCACCGCGATCTTGACAACCTGTTTGATGCCGGAGGCTTTGCCCAGTGAACTGCTCAAAATCGCGCCGTACGCAGTTATCGGGTTCGTGCCGGCGATTAAAAATACCAGTCCGCCCAGTACGATCGCCAGCAGGAACGCTGCGGCGCGAATCAGCCAGACTTTGCTTTTGGACATATCCTCGCGTTTCGCAAGGCGAATCAGAGGTGTTTTTTCGTTCATTTAGTTTTCCTCCTTTCCGCCGTATCGCGTCATCAAAAGACCGATTTCTTCCTTGCTCGTCGTTCTCGCGTCCACGATGCCGGAAACCCGACCGCCGCAGAGGACGAGGATTTTATCGCATAACGCAAGCAGCACGTCGAGGTCCTCGCCGACAAAGATGACAGCAACGCCCTTTTGCTTCTGCTCCGTCATTAAATTATAGATCGTATAAGAAGTATGAATGTCCAAGCCGCGTACCGCGTAGGCACTCATCAGCACCGACGGCGCGGAAGCGATTTCTCTTCCGACAAGCACCTTCTGCACATTGCCTCCCGAGAGTTTGCGCACCGGATAATCGATGTCCGGCGTCTTGACCTCAAGATTTTCGAGCACCTGCTCCGCGAGCTGTTCCGGCGCTTTACGATCGATGAAGATCCCCTTGCCCTTGTTCCAGGAACGCAAAAGCATGTTGCCGGTCATGCCCATGCCGCCGACCAGTCCCATGCCGAGACGATCCTCCGGTACGAAGGCGAGCGCGACGCCCGCGTCCTTGATCTCCATCGGCGTCTTGCCGACCAGCTCCTCCGGCGCTTTGCCTTCCGGCGTGTAAATAATGGAGCCGCCTGTCACATGTCTAAGCCCGGCGATCGTCTCCAAAAGTTCCTTCTGTCCGCTGCCCGCAATGCCCGCGATCCCGAGGATTTCGCCGCTGTAAGCGATAAAGCCGACATTATCCAGCTTCACTATCCCCTCATTATCTCTGCAGGTCAGCCCCGCGATCGTCAGCCGCGGCTGCGGATTGACCGGCTCCGGTCTGTCAATATTCAGAGAAACCTTGCGTCCGACCATCATTTCGGTCAGCTTGCTTTCATCGGTTTCCGCTGTCTTGACCGTTGCGATATGCTGCCCCTTACGCAAAACCGCGACCACATCGGAGATTTCCATCACCTCATTCAGCTTATGCGTGATGATGATGATCGACTTGCCGTCCTCTTTCATCGTGCGAAGCACCTGAAACAGCTTTTGCGTCTCCTGCGGCGTCAGCACCGCGGTCGGCTCGTCCAAAATCAAGATGTCCGCGCCGCGATACAAAACCTTGAGAATCTCGACAGTCTGCTTTTCGGAGACAGACATTTCATAAACTTTTTTATCAGGATCGATTTCAAACCCATATCTTTGACTGATTGCTTTAACCTTTTCGGAAACCGCCCTGCGATCGAGCTTTCCCTCTTCCTTTAGACCCAGCACGATGTTCTCCGCTGCCGTAAAGACATCGATCAGCTTAAAATGCTGGTGGATCATGCCGATGCCGTTTGCGAAAGCGTCCTTGGGTGAGGCGATCGATACGGGCTTTCCGTCGATGAAAATCTGCCCTTCATCGGGAAAGTAGATGCCGGCAAGCATATTCATCAGCGTCGTCTTGCCCGAGCCGTTTTCTCCGAGAAGCGACATGATGATCCCCTTGTCCAGATATAGATCTACCTTGTCATTAGCAATATTGCTGCCGAATCGTTTTGTGATTCCCTTAAACTCTACTGCGTGAATTGTTTCCATTCGTTTCACCTTTTGCTCTTGTTTGCTCTGTCTTTTGTCGTGTGCTTGAAAATTCGCCTCGCGATATTTTCTATTATAATAAAACACCAAAAGAGGACTGAAAAAAGTCCTCTTTCGATATTTCTATTCGTACGTTCTCTGCCCTTTAGTACTCTTCATTGAGCAAGGTAATGCCGTCGATTCTCTGCGCGAAATACGGTGCGGACTGGAAGTAGGATTCGTGGAATGCGCCATCGAATACCGCTTCCTCCTTGTCCGGCGTGAAGTCGCCATCTGTATCCAGCGCAAACGCGGACTTCAGCTCCTTGCCGCCAACGGTGAACTTGGAAGTATCGAATACCTGGAGGGAACCATCCGCAAGAGCGGCCTCTACTTCCGCGAGCTTGTCAGCAGTGCCTGCTGCCGCAACGTTTTCGTTTAAGTCAGTCAGCTTGACATCTCCGTCAGCATAGCCGTGCTGCTTATAGTCCTGTTCGACCTTACCGCCGTTAACGATCGTTTCAATCACATAAACCATGTAGTTAGTCCAGTCGATTCTGGAAGATACGATGGAAGCGTCCTGCGCGACATCGCTCATATCCAGATTATATCCCACGTGGTAAACACCGTTTTTCTGCGCGGTGGTTGCCGGTGTCGTGGAGTCGGAGTGCTGAGAAATCAGAACCGCGCCCTTGTCGATCAGATCCTGCGCCGCGTTGGCTTCCATAGTCGGGTCTCCCCAAGAACCGATGAATTCGACCATCATGGTCGCGGACGGGCAAACGCTCTGTGCACCGAGGAAAAATGCCGTGTAGCCGGAGATAACCTCTGCGAAGGTGTAAGCGCCTACATAACCGATGACCGCTTCGTCAGCCTTGATCTCGCCGTTGTCGATCATTTCCTGCAGCTTCATACCAGCGGCAACGCCTGCCAGATATCTGCCTTCATAAACAGACGGGAATGTGTTGACAGTATTATCTAAATCGTCTTTCCAGGAGTTTTCGTTTGTCATGCCGACGAAAACAGTGTCCGGATATTCCGGCGCAACCGTCAGCATCGCCGGTTCCATACCGTAGGAGTTGCAGAATACCGCGATGCAGCCTGCGTCACCGAGGTCGCGGCAGTCCGTTGCGACCGGGTCTCCTTCCGGGTGGTTATAGGTATAAGTCCATGCAATGTTGATGCCCTTTGCCGCCAGCTGTTCCTTCGCGGCGTCAGCAGCCATGTAGAAGTTTCTGTCGTAAGCAGCGTTCTCATCGCCGATACAGATCATACCTACATTGTATACTTCACCTTCCGCATCGCCGCCGTTGTCGCCGCTACCGCATGCCGCCAGTGAAAAGACCATGACAAGCACTAATAAAACACTTAAAAGCTTTTTCATTTCCTCTCCTTTTTCTCCTTGTAATCACTTCAAAGAATTTTGTCGTTTTGATGTGAATATTATAATCCTCCTGTGAAGACGAAACAAGGAAAATCCGTATATTTTTCCATATTTTTTTGGAATGCAAAAACAATGTTCGAATTATGACGAACATTGTTTTTGTGTTTTCATTTTTTAATTCGATTTTTAGTTCGCTTCCCTCATGCTTTCAGCTTGTATGTCCTGTTTCGGTTCCCGCCCTCGGCGACAACAACGCCTTCCGTGATCAGTTCGTTCAGATAGTCTCTGGTACGAGACGGTTTCAAGCCAATGTAATCCGCAATCGAGGAGGCTTTGTCTTCTGCATGATCGGTAAGATACTCAATGATCGTTTCTTTCATTTTTATATTTATCGCCGATTTTTTATCGCCGATTTTTATCGCCGATTTTTTATCGCCGATTTTTTCTTTTTTTTCAAACGTAAGCGTCAACGTCGTTCGCTCCGGCTCAAGCTGCTCTGTAATCTCAGGTGCTGTCCAGCCTTCTTCACGCCAAACGCGGAAAATATTCGGAATACCGCTTCCGGCACGCTCACCGATATCGATCAGGTTAAACATCCTCAGCATCGCCCCGTTGCGCGGATCGGAAATGCCGCCGCTTTTTGCTGCGTCGATCTCGATACGGAAGCTGCCGGGATTGCTCATGGTGATACAGTCTCTTTTTTTGATGATAACCAGTCCCTGTCTGCCGTAATAATCGGCGTGGACCAGACAATTGGCTAAAGCCTCGCGCAGGGCTTGATGTACCGGCGTGTCATCCACACGGCTGCCGCCATCCATTTTAAATGGCACCTTGATGTCCTGAATCAGCTTGTTATAGATACGGAAATAAAAGTCATACACATTCCCGCTCCAGTCGCCGGAAGAAGAAATGATGCGATCCGTCCAGCGAATGTCAGCCTCGTACTGTTCCTGATAATCAAGGAAATAGGTGTTGAATTCCCGCACAATGTCATACTCATTGCCGAACATGAGCAAGCCCGCAGATGTCGGGTGCTTTTTCCCGTCAGTACCGATACCGACAGCCCCCAATTTCAAAAGGAATTCCTCTTCCTCCAAGCTTTCCCACACATGGCCGGGTCGAGACAAACGCATCCTTTGGCGATAGCTGCGAATGCTCTCCTTGTTGAATACCTGCATATCCATTTCTTGCAGTACCAGCATATCCTGTGTTTTCACAGAGGCATCCCGCACCATAGCCTGACATTCCTCCTTGGTGCAGCGATAGTCGCCCTCACCGTTGCGGCGATAAGTGCAGAGAGGATTGCCGTCCACATAGACCGGCTTATAAGAACGTTCGGCGCGCGGTACTCGGATAACAACAATGTGGTCACCGTCGACCTCCTGCACGAATACGTCTTTCGACGAGAGAACATTCACACTGGTCTTGTTTGGATTGTTGACAATATCCCAGAACTCCTTGATAAGCCTGTCCGGATCCGACAGGTTCACCGTGTGCAGGGACTTATCTGCCCATTCCTCTACGCCAAGCAGAATAATTCCGCCGTATGTATTGGCAAATGCGGAGTATGTCTCCCAAATACTCTTAGGCAGCCCGCCAAGAGCCTTCTTAGCCTCGATGCGATTGTTTTCCCGATACTGCTCTATCTTGGAAAAGTCAATCATGTTTTTTCTCCCCCCCTTGCAGATTTCATCCTACCGCAAGCAACATTTCGCTTCAGTGAGTACATTTTTAGAGTATACATAATATAGATATACGTTTATTTTAGCATGCCGCTTCCGGTTTGTCCACGTGCAATCCCGCTTTGCGAAGCATACCTTCTGTTCAAAAAAATTTTTGAATCACTACGATAAGAAAAGGTGACATTTAGGAGGATAAAATATAAAAATGTGATACGTACATCTAAATAATTGTATAAAAACGTGATTCTTATCACATTTTTATATATTTTTATGTGATTCGCTTGTTTTTTGAAATGATTACAGGTATACTAACGATAAGACAAAATATGTCGGAGGGATATTTATGGAACGACTTATCTTAAAACAACTATTGGAATGGAAGTGTTCTCCTTATCGCAAACCGCTGATTCTCAAAGGTGTGCGGCAAGTGGGCAAAACATGGGTGCTCAAAGAGTTCGGCAGGCGTTACTATGAAAATACTGCCTACTTCAATTTTGACGAGCATGAGGAATACAAACAATTCTTTGAAACCACCAAGGATACCGGCCGTATTCTGCAAAATCTGATGCTCGTCAGCGGCCAAAAAATCATACCGGAAAAGACGCTCATTATTTTTGACGAGGTACAGGACTGTCCAAAAGTCATCAACTCCATGAAATATTTCTGCGAAAACGCACCGCAGTATCACGTTGCCTGCGCCGGTTCTCTGTTAGGTATAGCTCTGGCAAAGCCCTCCTCATTTCCGGTGGGCAAGGTCAATTTCATGCAGATTGATCCAATGACCTTCACTGAGTTTCTAATTGCCAACGGTGATGAAAATCTGGCGCAGTATCTGGAACAGGAGGATACTCTTGAACCCATCCCTGACGCCTTCTTTAATCCGCTGTACGAGAAGCTGAAGATGTACTATGTCACCGGTGGTATGCCAGAGTCGGTATTGATGTGGACGGAGGCGCGGGATGTTTCTGCCATGCAGGAAGCATTGTCCGGAATCCTTGGAGCCTATGAGCGTGATTTTGCCAAGCATCCTAATCTCAGCGAGTTCCCGAAAATCTCAATGATCTGGAAATCTATTCCTTCTCAACTGGCAAGGGAGAACAAGAAATTTATCTATAAGGCGGTCAAGGAAGGCGCACGAGCCCGTGAGTATGAGAATGCTTTGCAATGGCTGGTTGACGCCCGTCTGGTGCATAAAATTTATCGCAGCTCAGCTCCCGGCCTGCCGATTGCAGCTTATGATGACTTATCTGCTTTCAAGATTTATCTGGTGGATGTGGGACTGCTCCGCCGTCTGGCACAGCTGGCCCCCACGGCCTTTGGCGAAGGCAATCGTCTATTTACTGAATTCAAAGGCGCATTGACCGAAAACTTTGTGCTGCAGACTTTAATTACGCAGTTCGAAGTAATGCCTCGTTACTGGAGCCGGAACAACCCGCCTTACGAAGTGGATTTCCTCATTCAGCGGGAGAACGATATTTTTCCTGTTGAAGTAAAATCCGAAGCCAACACAACCAGCAGGAGTATGAAAAAATTCAAGGAGCTGTTTCCTGATAAGGTTAAGCTCCGTATACGTTTTTCTCTGGATAATCTGAAACTTGATGATGATATGCTGAACATTCCGCTGTTTATGGCAGACCAAACAGACAGACTGATCGGATTGGCATTGGAGCAGCTACAGAAATAAATGCAAAAATTATTACATCCGGCATAACAAAAGCCTCTATTGGTATTTAATAGCTTACCAACGGAGACTTTTTTATTTGAGTTTTCTCAATAATGCGCACAATACTTCATTTGCTGATTTTTCCGGCATCATTTGCAAAATCAGATGCACCGGTTTGTTTTGTGTTTTGTCCTGATGCAGGAACTATTAGTATGACAGCAGTCACTGTATCAGAAAACAAAAAATGGGTTTTCGATCGCAGGATCGTTATATTGTCTGCAGGTTTCCTGCCAGTCCTCCATCTCGTATTTGACTTCTTCGCAAAAGTTCTTGTAGTCCGTCTCCTCAACAAAACCGTTTTCCATCATACATTTATAGAATTTTTTGAGGCTTGCAGCGATGCTTTTGATAGTTGCAGGCGTTGACCACATACATTTTCGTATGAAGTAGTGTCCAAAGAATTCGGAAATATTGAAACACCCTTCTGACAGGGTTACTCTGCCGGCCCAGGGAAGAAATGTGCTGATATAGAAAGCTGCATTACCCATATGGGTAGATATTGTATTGTCAGACAGGCCTTTTTCTCTGAGATATGCTTCAAATATCTCTAAATATTTTTCGTTTTCATTTGTGTAATCCATAGATTTCTCCTTAACATAATCTGTGATTTACCTGCAGTAATCATACATATTGGCAATCCTGTTTACCTTTTTGGAATGATTATATCATAATGTAAAAACATCAGCAAGAAAGGTTTGATTGATTGTATGCGAACTGCTGAAATCCCAAGGATTTGAGTGCAAAACGAGTATGGTTTTGCAGATGGAGGTTTAACAATTATCCGATCATAAAAAAGGATATACTAAGATATAAGATAGTCGGCAGTTAAGTCGGCAGTTAAGTCGGCAGTCACACTGTCACTCAATTTCTGTTTTGATATTACAAATATTTTTGCATAATTAAAATATTGAGATCTCAATCGTCTGTAAATAATCATCTGTAATTATACCATTCCATAGTGCGCAGAATAGTCGGTATTCCGGTATTTCTGCCTTTAACAAGCTTTAACTCTTTAGGAAATTCACCGATTCAGCTGTAATTGTTCTGTTCTGATATGGGGGGTGTGCTTGTGGATTAAATCATTATTTAAAGAGATTGCAAATGGAAAATATAATATAAGGTATAGCCTCCTGAAAAGTGTTATTGAAACAATCAGATTATGCCGTCATGCTGCAATATCATCAGACATATGCACAGTATTCCGTATTGGGAATTTACATCTGTTTATTTAAATTATATTCCCATTTGGGAATACTATATTGACGATTCACATATTTCGTGCTATAATGGGAATACTTCTTGCAGGAGGAAAGTACAATGGTTAAAAGAGATGAATATCTTCAGAGTTTAAAGCAATGGAAAGATGAACAGGTTATTAAAGTGGTAACCGGTATTCGTCGCTGCGGTAAATCAACACTGCTTACTCAATATCAGGAATGGTTAAAAACAGAAGGCATCACCGATGATCAGATTATATCTGTCAACTTTGAGGAACTGGAGTATGAGGAACTGCTTGACTACAAAAAACTGTATTACTACCTTAAGGAACGTCTTGCAGAGAATAAAACCACATATATTTTTCTTGATGAAATACAGAATGTAAGCAACTTCGAAAAGGTTGTAGACAGTTTATATGTAAAACCAAATATTGATATCTATATAACCGGATCCAATTCCTATCTGCTTTCAGGCGATCTGGCAACTCTCTTAACAGGCAGATATGTTGAAATTAAAATGCTACCGTTATCTTTTAAAGAGTTTTTAGCCTTAACCGGAATGGATACTGAACGCGGGCTTACGGAGTATTTACAAAACGGCGGTCTTCCGTATATTGCTGTTATGGATCGCACTACCGAAAAAACAGATATTTATTTAGAGGGTATCTATAATACTGTGATTATTAAGGATATTGAAGAAAGACAGTCAAGGAAAGAAAAAGATCCGACAAAACGTAAAATTACAGATATATCGCTTCTGAAAACAATAGCAAAGTTCCTTGCCAGCACCATAGGCAGTCCTGTATCTGTCAGAAGCATCACTAATTATTTAATATCCAACGGAAGAAAGGTTTCTCCTAATACTGTCAGTGATTATGTTGAGGCTTTAACAGAATCCTTTGTTTTTTATCCTGTCGAACGTTTTGACGTTGTGGGCAAGCAGCTGCTGAAAGCTAACAAAAAATACTATATTGTAGATATGGGTATACGTAATCACATTTTACCACGTCGTAATTATGATATAGGGTTTTCACTTGAAAACATCGTATACCTTGAACTTTTGCGACGTGGCTACAGGGTTACTGTGGGCAAAGCAGGTAACACAGAAGTGGATTTTGTTGCCGAAAAACAGGGAACATACACATATTTTCAGGTGACTGCAGATATGACGGCAAAAGAAACTTTTGATCGTGAAATGAAGCCTTTTGAGAATATCCGCGATAATTATGAAAAAATCATATTTACTGCCGACAGGCTGAGTATCGGAAACTATAACGGAATTAAGGTTGAAAATCTCATAGACTGGCTTCTTGAATAACCAAAATCCTGATAAAAAAATATAGCTTAATAATGTTGAAGGGGCTGTCGCATCAGGATAAAATCCAAGGCGATAAGCTCCCTTCTTCGTTGTACGGGTTATTTTAAACTTAGCTTCTGATTTCTCGAAGTAGGATTGTCGGGATCAGAGTATACTGTAACCTCATCAGCTATGAGTTCCTTTACAGCCCTATATACCTTGGCTGTTGCTTTTGAATATCCCATATGTTTTGCAAGCTCATTTACAGACATGCTTTTAGAGTTTTCGAGAGCTTTAACTATTTCAATTTTAATATCAGAAACGCTTTTTGTTACTGATTTTTTATAAGTGTTTCTGAATGTATTTTCTTCTGTCAGAAAGGCCTGATGTATAGGTAAAGTAACTGTAAAAAATGTGCGCTCTGGATCAGTTTCAAATACAGGGGCTTCTGAACGGTTTTTTTCCATAGCACGTAAAATAGTAGGTATTCCGGTATTTCTGCCTTCAACAAGCTTTAACTCCTTCAGAAAGTCTCCAATTCGTCTGTTTCTGTATCGCTTTGATACCATATGGCCTTTTTTTATGTCCTCATCTGTAATTGTTCTGTCAGGACCCGGCAGACTTGTTATCTCAAGTCTATTCTCTGAGGATACAACAGTTATAGGTTCTCTTATCTGATATGAACGGTGGTATATGGCATTGGAAAGAGCCTCCTCAACAGCTTCATACGGGTAATTGTATATCCTTTCAGCCTCCGCCTGCCCCGGAATTTTAATTACTTTTTCTTTAATTATATAATTCTTTATATAATTAAGTGCATCTTTCAGCTGTCTGTCAAGAGGGCCTGTAAATATTTTTTCTGTCATTCCCGTTCCTGTCGGATCAGGCTTATCCACAACCTCAATTTGTGTATAAGGGAAAAAGCTATCAGGACTTTCATTAAAGAACATAAGTCCCACATTAAGTGGCCTTACATTCTCTGCAGGGCCATCAACAAGTTGCATAGCTCTTGCTGTATCATAAACAGGCATTGACAGAGAGTCCTGATACAAATCACTTTTAACATTGTATAGAAATTCTGAAATAAGGCTTGGTTTTAAATCAGCTACATTTGCGGACATATTCATACAGTCGTCAAAAGGAATATTATTGGACAGCATAAACAGTTCTTTTTCATCAATATTATTTGCCCGTATTGTATTAGACATTTTTCTGATATAGAAAGCTTTTCGGTAATATTTATTGGTAAAGCCATATATACTTCCTCCTTAACTTTCCCTATAACTTTCCCTATAATTTTATCAGATATACATATAATTGCAGGCGTTTGTTTGAAATGTTGAAATTTCAACGATTTGAGCTATAGGCACACTCCAAATCAAATCGTTAGCCCACCGGAACAAGGAAATCAAAGGCTATATGGACCTGTGGGAGACAAAGAACAAAAAGAAAGGAAATAACCGAAATGAAGAAATTTTTATCAATTCTTCTTGCACTGGCTGTAGGCTTTACATTCACATTCGGTTCAGCTATGTCAGCATTTGCGGCACCATGGACTAGCTACACAAAAGATGAAGCTAAGAATATACTGCAGACAGCATACGGTCAGGCAAAGGCTGAAGCATATGATGCTGACTATGATGTAGCAACAGTAGGTGCAAAAGATATTACTGTCTTTGAAATTGATGCCGCTAAGGTACAGAAAGGTATCACAAAGCTTTATGAAGAAGCATACAATGCAATTAATACTGGTGCTGACGCAGTAACAACAATTGCTGGTGTTACTATGACAGGAACTGAAAAGACAGACATTGCATACTTAGTTGCTTATCTTGAATCAAATGCTACAACAGATACTACTGCGTTAAACGAAGTTTACGCTGCTGCATTTGATGATTACAAAACATTCCTTACTGGACTGGTTGACAAAGTAGATGTTTCAATCTACACAACAACTAAACAGGAGACTGCTTACCCAGCTAAGGATGGAAAAGAATATTGGACAGCTAAGGAAGCTGCTGATGCTGATATCGCTTATGCTAAAGCAGTAATCAGCAATGCAAAATTTGATGCTTCAGTCGCTAAATCAGAGGCTGCAATCAATTCCGGAACATGGAAAGTTAAATCATACAAGGATTTATATGATGCTGTATTTGTTGCTACTTCGGCTGTAACTCCTTCAACTAAGCAGATAATTAGAACTGTAGAAGTTAAAGACAAAGTAAGCGGATACACAACAGGTCTAACTTACAAACTTGTTGCAACTTATGCTACAACAGCTTCAGAAGCCGGAGATGCTGCTACACTTGCAGCTGCACAGGCTGCTGCAAAAGCTAAGCTAGCACAGGCTATCGCTAACTTCAAGGCTACTGATGATTATGTAGCTGCAGATCACGATGCAGAACTAAATGCATACGTGGAAGTTCAGAACTTTATCATTGATAACGAAACAAAAGCAAACGTTGATGCATTAACATTTACTGTTAACAAGGCTCTTGCTGGTGCAACTGCGTACCAGGCTAAGTTAGCTGCAGTTAAGAACTACGCTGATGACATGGCAGCAGCAAAGGTTAAGTACACTGCAATGGGTTACACTTGGAACGATGCAAAAGCTGCTAAGGCTGAAAAAGAAGCTACTCTAGCACTTTATAAGACTGGCACTGCTATGCCTACTGTAGACAAAACTTATTTAACAACTACAAAGGGAATCGTAAGCTCTGACTTAACTGCAAGTGCTAAGGCTGCAGCTAAGATTGACTACTCAGATGTAGTTGCTAAGGTTGATAATACAGTTGCAACAGGCGCAAAAGTATATCAGCTACCAGTAGAAGTTAAATATACAAAGGCATCAAAAACTGGCACTATTGATAGAACAAAATCAGGCGAAAAGTATTTTGAAGCACAGTGGACAAAGGTAAAGGCCGCTGTTGATACATATAATGCTGCTGTAGCTGCATCAGTTACAAGCAAAGATATCGAAGCTGCAACTAATGCTCTAGCTGCTGCAATCGACGAAATTAAGACTGCAAGCGAAGTATACGCTGCAGTATCAACTGCATCTCAGGATAACTTAAACGCATATGCTAAATTAGCATTTAACCAGGCTAAGGCTGCAGATTCTACTTTAACTAACATCTACGTTACATTTACAACAGTTGATGAAGCAGTTAATGCTGCAACAACTCTTGATACTACAAGTGTAAACCTTTGGTACATCGCTAAGGGTGCTGAAACTAAGAAAGAAGCAGAAGCAATGTACAAAGATGCTTGCGCTGTAATTGACGGCTTCAAGACTCTTGCTACATTAAAGGCTGACGCTGCTGCTGTTACAGCTAAAATTGCTGCACTTCCGGCTGCTAAGAATGTTGTATTAGGCGACAAGGTTGCAATCGTAGATGCATTTGATGCATACGATGCTTTAGGAACAACTGCTAAGAGTTATGTAACTAACAAGGTTGTTCTTGATGCTGCAGTTAAGGCAGTTGAACCTCTTGAAGCATATGATGTTAAGGCAAAGGCATTAGATCTTCCTAACGTTGCATTCGTAACTGTTGCTGACAAGGAAGCTGTTAAGGCTGCAAAGGCTGCATATGATGCATATAAGGATACTGACGCTTACACAACTAAATCATTAAATACTGCTCCATATGCATATGATACAGCTTTAACAACCATTAAGAACTTAGAAGCAAAGGCTATCAAGGCTGATTACAACACATTAGATGCTAAATATGTTTCAAACTCACTGAAGGCTGAAGATAAGGCTGCTGTAGAAAAACTTCAGAAGGCTATAGCTGACTTCATCGATGAATATAGTGTAACACCTGATGCAACAGTTGAAGAAGGCATTGCTAAAATTGCTGATGCAGTTGCTAAATTAGTAGAAGCTGAAAAATGGACAGATGCAGATGTTAAGGCATATGTATTTGATCAGGCAACTAAGGCTACATCAGTTAAGCTTGGCGCTAAGAAAGTTAAGGTAACAGCTAACTTCGATGCAAGCAAGCTTATCGAAAACGGCTACACTGTAGAATACAAGTTCTACAAGTCAACTAAGAAATCTTCAGGCTATAAGTACGCAGTTACTAAGTCTGCAGACAATGCAACTTATACAAACACTAACGCTAAAAAAGGTAAGAATTACTACAAGTTCAAGGTAGTTGTTAAGAACGCTGACGGTACAGTTATCCTGACTACAGCTCTTAAGGACTGCAAATACGCTTGCAGAACTATTAAATAGTTAATTAACCTGAATAATGTTGAAGCCCGGCTTTCGCCGGGTTTCTTCTATTATCAGGTTATTTATTACTCTCAGCAATATCGGCATAGCTCACAAGATTAATGTTCCTGTTTTGCTGCGCTGCTTCTATGCATCTGTCTGTAAATCCTGTCTTTGAAAAAAGATAATAATATTTATCAGAGAAATTAAACAGTTCTCCCTTTTCCAGTAACGAATCCAATACAGGCTTATCTACGGGCTTATTGGTCCATTTGCATTCTCCAAATAAGGCTTTCTCCTTACTTTCTATACCCATAATGTCTATTTCTGTTTTTGTTTTGCGTTTTTCATCGGCGCCCCACCATCTGCCAAGTGATACAAACTTTACAGGACTTTTATCCTTAATAAGGAGCTTCCACAGATACTGCTTTGAAATATCCTCGAATATATATCCCATATACTCCGGCAAAAATGGCGCTATTCTGTTGGAATATACTGTATCTGTGGCTCTTAAATTTATAGCTGATATGTTTTCGGGGATAAATCTGTACCAGAACTTGAACATATTATCCTCCAGCGAATATAAAGTCTTTTTTGTCTTATGCTCTCCCACAGGGAGTTCCTTTCTGACTATGCCAAGAGAAATAAGCTGCCTGATATTATTCGCGCATAATGCAGTGGATATACCGGCCTTGCTCGCTATATCGCCAAGCTTTGCATATCCGTCTGCAATAGCCGATATTATTGCGGTATAGGCTGCAGGGTCTTTCATTTCAAGTTTTATCAGACTGTTAGGTTCATCAAACAACGGCGATGTCGATTTGAGATACAGTGATTTGACATTACTTTCAATATCTGTTTCTGGATCAACATATGAGAGATACTGAGGGGTGCCGCCTATTATGCCATATATGAATGCCTTATCAAGGTCATTGAAGTCTTTAAGATATTCACAGGTTTCTTTAAAGTCAAACGGCTGTATTTTAAACTGAGCTGTTTTTCTGCCGTAAAGAGGCGCCTTGTAACTGAGGACCTCATCTTCCATATATGACATTGACGAGCCGCAGAGAATTATAAATAATTTTGACTGCTCCCGATTTTTATCTATAAGCATCTGCAGGGTGGAGGCAAGGCTTCTCGCACTTCTTGCCACATAAGGATATTCATCTATTACAAGAACAAGGCGCCTGTCCTGTGCAAGTCTGAATACCTGCTCAAAGGCACTCTGAAACGATGGATATATGAGTTCTGCTTCCTGCCCGGTTTCATATTCTATAATACTTCTGCTGAAATTAGCAAGGTTCTGCTTTTCATTTGACTCAACTCCTGTAAAGTATATTACCTCTTTGTCCTTTATAAATTCATTGATTATGGTGGTTTTGCCTATACGCCGCCTGCCATAAATTACAGCAAACTGAAAAGTGTCTGTATCATACAGCCTGTTAAGCTCTGCAAGCTCAAAATTTCTTCCTATAAACATACTGCCCTCCAATACTTAAATAGAATTAAGTTAACAACGATTAAGTAAATTATACGTTTTAACTTAGTATATGTCAACAGGAATGGAATATACAATCAGCCTTATGACTCTTCTTTCCGGGTACTTAGCTATATCACATTGCATGGTATATACAGATTCAACCTGTCTATAGGGATCACGTCATCACACATGCATATAATGCCTCCCATGCCATGTTCAAATTCAGTTTTATCTATAATGGCGAATTTCCTGATCTCACGACTGTCAGGAGATGCGCTCTTTTTATTTCCACAGGATGTATCGAGTTGTTTTCTTCGATAATAAGGTCAATTTCTTTTGCACTGGAATCTCTGCAGTATGTCATATTAACCTTTACCGGTGAGTACGCATAATATTTAATCAGTTCCATAACCACATAATTTTCAAAATAGAGTCATGATTCCAATTCTGCCTGCAAGGCTTTCACTGACATTCTGCATCATGCTGTACTGCTGAGAGCCTGTCAGCCAGAACATCCTGTTTCATCACTTCTGTCACAGATTATCTTAATCTGTTCAAACAGCTGCGGGGCATATTGAACCTCATCAATTATCATAGGGGGCATAGGTCTGAAAAAACACTACCGGATCATTTTGCGCCAGCTGGCGGGCAAAGAAATCATCAAGGGACACATAGCTTCTGTTATAACCTTGAACAAGGTGTTTCAGTATAGTGGTTTTGCCGGTCTGTCGTGCGCCGGTTACAAGAACAGCTTTAAAAAACTTGCTCATATGAAGAAATTTTCTTTCAAGATCTCTGTGTATATATATTTTTTTCATAAGGCATTCCTTTAGGATAATGTAATGCATACTTTATATCATCCTAAAATACAGATGAAGTCAATAATATTCACAGATAGTGTTTCGCTGATATGAGATTTTATTCTTCTTTGGGCAATACAGGTTAAACAACCTGATAAATGAAGAACCCCTGCGAAAAACCGGGTTTCAACATTATTTGCATATCATAACCTCAATCTGTCAAAGCTATACCTGTATAAGGTGAATTTTGCTTGATTTTCTCCTGAAAATATAATATAAATATATATAGAGGTGAGAATATGATAAAAACCACATCAATACTTATAGATGAACTGCACAGGTACTCGAATCCGGCCTGCAAGATCGGCAGAATGGTAAAGAACGGTGAGATATTCCCCATTGTGAAAGGCCTGTATGAAACAGACAGAACCACTTCGGGATATCTTCTTGCAGGCAGTATATACGGACCGTCATATCTGTCTTTTGAATTTGCACTTTCATATTACAGCCTTATACCTGAGGCTGTATATGTCTTTACATCTGCAACATTCGAAAAGAAAAAAAGTAAAAGCTATGACACCCTGTTTGGGAAATTCTATTACAGAGATGTTCCATCCTCTGTATTCCCGCTGGAAGTAAAACTCTGTAATGAAAACAGCTATGATTTTATGATTGCATCGCCTGAAAAGGCTCTGTGTGATATGCTCTATGCAAAGCCGCCTGTAAAAAATCAGCAGGAACTTAAATCGCTTCTTTTTGAAGATATGAGAATTGACAGGACAGAGTTTAAACACCTTGATAAAGGTATTATGGCAGAGCTTGCTTTAAAATACAGATGCACTAATCTGAAACTGTTTGCTGCAGTGCTGAGGAGGGACAGATATGAATAATATAATTGAGCAGATGATAGGCAGGTATGAGCCTGCAAGCCTTTATGACAGGAAAAATGCCATGAAGGAAGTGATACAGGAAATTGTCCTGTGCGGACTTTCGCGCGCAGACTTTTTTAAAAAAGCCGCATTTTACGGAGGTACTGCATTACGGGTATTTTATGGTCTTGACAGGTTTTCTGAGGGTCTGGATTTTTCATTGCTTAAACCGGAACCCGTATTTGAACTTTCGGCATATTTTCCTGCACTGAAAAAAGAAGCAGAAGCTTTTGGGCTCAGAGTTGACATCAGCGAAAAAGAGAAGAACAAAAAATCCAATATACAATCAGCCTTTTTAAAAGGCAATACAAAAGAACATCTGCTGAAATTCTATTCTGACGAGAGCCTTCTATCTTCTGGTCCTTCCAATGAAGTAATAAAGATTAAATTTGAGATTGATACGGATCCTCCTGCATATGCAGATTTTGAGCACAGGTACAGGCTTCAGCCTGCGCCATATGAGATCAGCCTCTATGATGCGCCTTCTCTGTTTGCAGGTAAGGTTCACGCTGTAATATGCAGAGCATGGCAAAGCAGGGTCAAGGGCAGAGATCTTTATGATTATGTTTTCTATCTGTCACAGGGAATACCTGTAAACCTAAGACATCTGAATGCAAGGCTTGTTCAGTCCGGTTATATAGGGAGTGATCTCAGATGTACAGAAAAAGACATCAAAGATATTCTGTATGACAGATTTGCAGATATAGATTATGAACAGGCCAAAGAAGATGTACTGCCGTTTATAAAGGACAGCTCATCCCTAAAACTCTGGAACAGGGAGTTTTTCAGACAGATAACAGACGGGCTTAAAATCAGTGTTAAGGCAGACTGATAAGCAAATATCCCGATTATAGAAGAAACCCGGCAAAGCCGGGCTTCAACATTATTCAGGTTAATTAACTATTTGATAGTTCTAACACCATATTTGCACTGAGTAAGCGGAGTAGTAGCAACTACAGCACCGTCAGCATTCTTAACTACTAATTTAACCTTGTAGTAGTTCTTACCTTTAACAGGGTTAGTGTTAGTGTAAGTGTTTGTAGTCTTGTTTACAGTGTTCTTGTATCCTGAACCCTTCTTAGTTGATTTGTAGAACTTGTAAGTTACTGTGTAGCCATTGTCTATAAGAGTCTGAACGTCAGCCTTAACTGTAACCTTAACCTTCTTACCAACCTTAGCAGTTCTTACTGCGATTGAAAGATCCTGAACATATGCTTTTGCATTTTCATCTGCATTGCCTGCTAGTGTTTTTTCAAGAGCAACAAGTTTGTCATAATATGATCCACCAAACTGATAATCTTCGTTAAGTGCATCGTAGGCTTCTCTTGCAGCTTTTACTGCAGCAGCATCTATGTTATTTACATCAAGAACTGCAATCATTTCTTTAACTTTATCAGCTTCCTTTGTATATAACTGAGCCTCTAATGTTGCAACTGATGCTTCTGTTACTTTTCCTGCAGCAGTAACAACCTCTGCTGGTGCTGCATTCTCAGGTGTATATGCTTTGCAATAGTTATCAAAAGCAGTTCTTAAAGCTTCTATAGCAGCTTTTTCATCAAGAGTAACTTTATTATCTTTCACTATTGCATCATATGCATCTTCAATAGCTTTAATTTCAGCATTCTTAATAGCATTTTCAGCATTTACTAATGGTGTAACAACTACAATCTTTTCAGTAGTGTTTCCAATAAAATCACAATATTCATTGTGTTCATCAAGAGCTTTTCTTGCAGCTTCTACAGAAGCTTTATCTTCGACAGTAACCTTAGTAGGTATAGCTGCAATCTGTTTTTCTATAGCAGCTTTGTCTTCCTTTAACTGAGCTTCCGTCTTAAGTGCGTCAACCTTAGCAACATCATCATTGTATATAGCAGTCAACTCATCAACTGTGTATGCATTCAAAAATTCCTTAACGAGATTAGCTTTGAATTTGTTTGCATCATATTTGTAAGTTTTAGCTGGATATGATGCAGCCTTGTAGTCGGCATAAGCTTTAATGTCTTTCTCATATTTTGTTTTGAGATCCGCAAAATCTTTCTTTGCCTGTGCAAGAGTTTTATCGCTCTTTGTAGGAACAGCCTTAAGAGCATCTATTCCTGCAAGGAATGCGGCATCAGCATCAGCAGTTGTTTTTGCTGCTTTGATTGCTGTTTTTGCGTCATCCATAACTTTTCTTACAGCATCAAACTTATCTTTATTATATGTCGATGTTAAAGCCTTATCCCAAGCTTCTACTGCATCATAAGTTTTATTATTAACCTTAACCTGACTCTTGTCATCTTTTCCTATTAAATCAGCTTTTCTATCCTTAAGAAGCTCACTGTCTGATGCTTTCTTAATTGATACAGTTAAATCACCATAATAAGCTTTTTTTGTTGCGCTCTTTAAAGCCTTATCTATTTCTGCGTATGTTGTTCCATCAAGCTCTACTGATTTCTTTGCAAGTTCTGCATCTGCATTAAGTTCAGCAATTTTATCAGTGATATCTTTGCACTTTGCAAGGGTGTAATTATTGCCTGCAAATTTGCTTACGCCAGCGGTAAATGACCACTTGCTAGCATCAGTTAAACTTTTGGTGAATGTAGTTGGATCTACAGTTACTAATTCATTGTAATCATCACAGTCTTTCACAAGATATGTAGCAACATCTAAAGCTGCAGCATACTGAGCCTCTGCTGTCGCAATATCTTCTTTAGCCTTATCAATAATTGTCTGATTAGGTTTTGTTTTTAAGTTTTCCTCAATGATTGCATCATTAAGAGTTTTAATTGCACTATTCTTTGCTGAAGTTATTGCAGCTGTAAGTTCTCCAAGAACTTTATCCTGTGCCCACTGAAGTTTAGCGGCTTCTGTAGGTTCAGCAGTTGTCTTCTGAATATTGTCAAGACCAGGAGCATAGCTCTTTCCACTTACATTTGTTCCTGCAAAAAGATCGCCTGTAGGACCTGCAGCATTTACACCAGGAGTATAGATTTTATACAGCTTAGCGATTGCATTAATAAATGCAGTAGCATTAGCATTGTCAGCAGGCTGAAGTATTGTGATTTCATTTAAAGCCTGAGCAACGAGTCTGCTTGCCTTATCATAGTTACTCTCTGTTGCGCCTTTAGCATCAGTTGAATAAACTGTAAGGTCTATAGCCTGAATTGCTGTAATAGTTGCATTTTTTAATGAAGTAAATTCTTCGCTATATACGTCTTTTGCTTTTGTTCCAGTTCCATCTGATTTAAACAAATCACTATAAACAGTAGTAGCGTTATACACTGTCCAAGTTGCATCAACTTGAGGATAACCATCCTCAGCTGTTCCTGTTGTAAAGTATCCTGAGAACTGTTCTCCGGAAGCGTTATCAGCTATTATTGCAGCCTGAATTGCTGCAAGCTTTTCATTATACTGCTTGTCAATATCTGCTGTTGCTTCTTCATATACTTTTGTAAATACTGCAGTCACAGAAGCTTTTGATACATTTGTACCGTTAAAAGTTTTAACTGTCTCATTTCCGAATAAAGCGTCTATTGCTTTATCCATAGCAGTCTTTTCCTGTGCTTTAGCATAGTTAGCAGCACTTAAAGTATCTGCCATAACTGTAGCTTCTGTCACTTTCGTGTTATCAGCAGGTTCCGCAAAAGCACTCATAGCTGAACCGAATGTGAAAGTAAAGCCTACAGCCAGTGCAAGAAGAATTGATAAAAATTTCTTCATTTCGGTTATTTCCTTTCTTTTTGTTCTTTGTCTCCCACAGGTCCATATAGCCTTTGATTTCCTTGTTCCGGTGGGCTAACGATTTGATTTGAAGTATTAGAATGCCTTTAACTGTTGAAATTTCAACATTTTAAGCCGGTCATGTAATGTGATTTTCTGCAAAATATTAATTGCCTTGACCAAGGTATTTAAGTTGTACATTTGGTGAAAATAAAGTATACTATAGCTATAGAGATTAATTTCAGGGAAAGGAGCAGACTGCTATGAACAATCAGAAAAAGAAAATATCCACAGGTGTGGAGGATTTTAAAACAATCATTGATGAAAACGGATACCTTGTAGACAAAACACTGATGATTAAGGATGTGCTTGAAAGCAATGCCAAGGTGACGCTGTTTACAAGACCACGCAGATTCGGCAAAACCCTGAACCAGAGCATGATAAAAAGATTCCTTGAGTATGAAATCACTGAACAGGGAGACAGAATAGATAACAGTTACCTCTTTGACGGTCTTAATATCAGCAGGTGCGGCGAGGATATATTGAAACATCAGCAGCAGTACCCCGTTATATTCCTGTCATTAAAATCAGCAAAACAGGATACTTTTGCGACAGCATTTGCTATGCTGATCAAAGAGATTGCAAGCGAATTTCGCAGGCATCAATATATACTTAAATCAGACATTATTGCGGAAGATCAAAAGGAAGTATATCGTGAGATTATGATAAGAAAAGCTGAGCATGCAGAGTACTACGATGCATTGAAATTCCTTTCTGAATGTCTTGCTAAATATCATGGCAGAAACACAATCATACTCATAGACGAGTATGATGTACCTTTAGAGAACGCATACAGCAGAGGCTTCTATGATGAGATGATGGGATTTATCCGTTCTCTGTTTGAATCAGCCCTCAAAACAAATCCATACCTCGAAAAGGGTATCATAACAGGGTGTCTGCGAATCAGCAAGGAAAGCATATTCACAGGACTTAACAATCTCAAAGTCCAGTCCATACTGAGTTCACATTACAGTGAATGCTTTGGTTTTACAGAAGACGAGGTCAAAGAAATACTGGACTATTATGGTTTTGCAGATAAATATCCGGAAGTCAGAGAATGGTATGACGGATATATGTTTGGCAAAGCCGAGATATATAACCCATGGAGTATTCTCAGCTATATCGATGAGGCGCAGGGCGAAGGTGGCTTTACACCGGCTGCAAGGCCGTACTGGTCAAATACATCATCCAACAGCATAGTGAAAGAATTGATATATGAGGCTGATAACAAAACCAGAAACGACCTTGAAATGCTGATGAGCGGCGGCACGATAGCCAAACCCGTACATGAGGACATAACTTACGGAGATATTCATTCCAATCAGGACAATCTGTGGAATTTCCTGTTTTTCACAGGATATCTAAAGATGAAAAGTACGTATACAGATGATGGAACTGTTTATCTTGAACTTGCTATACCAAACAAGGAAGTCAGAGAGATATACAAACGGACTATCAGAGGATGGTTTGATGAAAAGATATCAAATACAGACAATACCCTGTTTATCAAAGCGCTGGAACAGGGTGACTGTAAAGCTGCAGAAGATTTCATCAACACTCTATTTGAAACTACAATAAGTTACTTCGACTGCACAGAAAGCTTTTATCATGGATTGCTTGCAGGGCTTCTGGCTAGAACAGGCAGGTACAAAATGGACTCAAACAAGGAAAGCGGATATGGCAGATATGATCTGGTCTTCAAGACTCCTGCCGTCAGAAACGGTAAAGTGATTATATTGGAATTTAAGATTACAAAAGATGCTCAAAAGCTTGAAGCCAAATGTGATGAAGCTCTTAAGCAGATAGAGGACAAAAAATATGCAGCGCCTTTTATTAGCGAAGGCTATTCTTCTATACGGAAATACGGCATCAGCTTTTACAATCAGGAGTGCATGGTAAAACAGGGAGAGATGTATGTCAGAGAATAAGATAATTAAATAAACCTGATAATAGAAGAAACCCGGCGAAAGCCGGGCTTCAACATTATTCAGGTTA
>OLOV01000839.1_pt1 | contig 26218 bp, 17 predicted proteins | sample 1672931 | NCBI WGS metagenome assembly OLOV01 (sample SAMEA3136738, study PRJEB25190) | human gut metagenome | biome: human gut; feature: human-associated habitat; material: faeces | place: Austria | collected 2013 | reverse complement strand
AGCATCTTCGCCTCGTCCCGCACGCCGATCTGCCGCAGCTCGATGCGGGCGTGGATGGTGCCGGCCAGATCCTTCACCAGGGCGCGGAAGTCCACCCGTCCGTCGCTGGTGAAGAAGAACAGAGCCTTGTTCCCCTCGAAGGAGTACTCCGCCTCCACCAACTTCATATCCAGCCCGTGTTCCGCGATCTTCTCCTGACAGATCTGGAAGGCCTTCTTCTCCTTCTCCTTGTTTTTCTCCAGAGTGCGGTCGTCCTCCGCCGTGGCCAGCCGCAGCACGGGGCGCAGGGGCTGCACCACCTGGTCGTCAGGCACCTGCGTATTGCTCTGGGCGCACCAGCCGTACTCCACCCCCCTGGAGGTGTCCACGATGACTCCCGCGCCCTCCTCTACGGTCAGGCCCTGGGGATCGAAATAGTATTGCTTTCCGCCGCTTTTGAAGCGGACGCCGATGATCTCTGCCATATGAACTCCTTTACGTTCCTGCAATATCATTCAGTTGAAAACTCTGTCATTGCGCGCCAGTTCGCAAACTGGCGCGGCGATCCGTTTTTCTAACTTTGAAGATACGGATCCCCACGGCAGTGACATCGGTCACTGCCTCGGAATGACGATCTTCTTAACTCCATGACCTTGTTCATTCTTCTGCTCTTTATTTGTCCTGAAACATCCCCGCGCACAGCCAGCCGGCCAGCTGGCCGGGGTTGGCGTTCAGGGCGGCGGCCTGACGCAGCTGCTCCAGCAGCCCGGCCGCCTTCAAAAGGCGCTTCTTGTCCTGTGCCACGGCGATGCGGTCGGCCACCGCGGTCCGGGTGCGCTCCAGCAGGGGGACTACCCCGTCCTTGGGGGCCTTCTCCAGGGCCATGGACGCCTGAAACAGCTGCCACTGGCCGCCGCCCTCCAGGGCGTCGGCCAGCAGCAGGGCGCTGCGCTCCAGCTGGCTGTCGCCGCCCGTCAGGTCCTCTATGGCCCGGCCCAAGATGCCCTGACAGTCCAGGGCGGCCTTTTTCAGCTCGTCCTCCGCCCTGCCCGGGAACAGCTTCTTCAGCTGGGTCAGGCACTCCGCCGGAGCCAAAGGGGCCAGATCCAGCTGCTCGCACCGGGAGCGCACCGTCTGCAGCAGCCCGCCGCCGTTGTCGGCGATCAGCAGGAAGGCGGCATAGGCCGGGCCCTCCTCCAGCAGCTTGAGCATGGCGTTCTGGGCGCTGGCGTTCATCGTCTGGGCATTTTCGATGACATAGACCTTGCGCTGCGCCTCGTTGGGCCGGATATACACATCCTTCCGCAGCGCCCGGACGGCGTCCACCGTCAGCTCCCGCCGCTCCGCGTCCCGCACGGTGATCACGTCGGGGTGTATATCCTCCAGCACCTTGCGGCAGTGGCGGCAGTGCAGACAGGGCTTCTCCCGCCCCTCGCAGACGTGGGCGGCGGCCAGATACCGGGCCGACGGCAGCAGATCGCCGCTGCCGGTGAGAATCACCGCATGGCTCAGTCGCCCCGCATCGGCGGCGCGGCGCACCGCGCGAAGCCATGTGCTGTTTTCCGCCGGGAGCTGGGCCATGTCGTCACCTCGTTTGCCTATTACTTCAATATAGTAGTATACCACACCGGCAGCAGCGCAGGCAAGTTCGATTTCACGCCTTTTGCTGGAAACAGGAATAAAAGTTGCATTCATGCATCAAATAGGCTATGATGAAGGGGAAATATTCCCCCGGAGGAGATACGCTATGTGGTACGCATTGCTGCTGGCAGCCTGCATCGCCGGCGACCAGCTTCTGAAATATTGGGTGGTGCGCCACCTGGAGATCGGCCAGTCCGCCGCGTTTCTGCCGGGTCTGGTGCGGCTGACGCGGCTGCACAACACCGGCGCGGCCTGGGGCAGCTTCTCCGGCAGCACCGCCCTGCTGACGGCGGTGACGGCGGTGCTGCTCGTCGCCGTGGCGTGGCTGGTGCTGAAAAAAGTCATCCGCCACCCCCTGGGCCTGTGCGCCGCCATGCTGGTGCTGGGCGGCGGCATCGGCAATATGATCGACCGGATCTGCCGCGGCTACGTGGTGGATATGTTCGACCTGGAGTTCATGAGCTATCCCATCTTCAACCTGGCGGACTGCTTTGTGGTGGTGGGCGTGATCCTGGGCGCGGTATACTACCTGTGGTTCTACGATAAATACGATGGGAGGAAGCCTGACCATGACGACGGTGCTGACAGCGTCCAATGAGGACGTCGGGACGCGGCTGGACGCCTTTCTGGCCGCCCGCCTGCCGGAGCTGAGCCGCTCCCGGGCGGCATCGCTGGTGCAGGAGGGCCGCGTCACCGTAAATGGCCGCCCCGTCTCCAAAAGCTGCCGCCTGACCGGCGGCGAAACGCTGTCCGTTTCCCTGCCGGAGCAGCCGGCGGACACATCGCTGACCGCCCAGGACATCCCTTTGGACGTGGTGTACGAGGACGACGATGTCATCGTGGTGAACAAGCCCGCCGGGCTGGTGGTACACCCTGCCCCCGGCCACCCGGACGGCACGCTGGTCAACGCGCTGCTCCACCACTGCGGCGACAGTCTCTCCGGCATCGGCGGCGAGAAGCGCCCCGGCATCGTCCACCGCATCGACCGGGACACCAGCGGCCTGATCATCGCTGCCAAGAACGACGCGGCCCACGCCTTTCTCAGCGCCCAGCTCAGCGACCACACCCTGGCCCGCACGTATGAGTGCCTGGTCACGGGCAGCCTGAAGCAGGACTGCGGCACGGTGGACGCCCCCATCGGCCGCCACCCCGCCGACCGGAAGAAAATGGCGGTGGTGTCCAACGGGCGCAGGGCCGTGACCCACTGGGAGGTGGTGGCCCGCTATCCCGGTGTCACCCACCTGCGCTGCCGTCTGGAGACGGGCCGCACCCACCAGATCCGGGTACACATGGCCTACCTCGGTCACCCCATTTTAGGCGACACGGTGTACGGCGCGAAAAAGCCCGTCCCCGGCCTCACCGGCCAGTGCCTCCACGCCACCGGCCTGCGCTTCATCCACCCCCGCACCCGCGAGATCGTGGAGCTGACCTGCCCCCTGCCGGAGGAATTCACCCGTATGCTGGCAAAGCTGGAGAAAAAGCAATAAAGAAGGCCGCCCGCAGGCGGCCTTCTTATCATTCATCTATTTACTCCTCCGTCTCGATCAGGCCATAGCCGCCGTTGTTGCGGTGGTAGACCACGGAGACGTTGTTCGTTTCCACATTGCGGAACACATAGAACGAGTGCCCCAGCAGGTTCATCTGCAGAATAGCCTCGTCGCTGGTCATGGGCTTGACCACAAAGTGCTTGGTGCGGATGACATCGAAGTCGTTGTCCTCCACCACGTCGAACTCAGCGGGAACGGAGGAGACCAGTGCATCGGGCCGCAGGTTTTTGGCCAGGCGCGTCTTGTTCTTGCGGATGCGGCGGTCGATGAAGCTGACAGCCTCGTCGATGGCGCTGCGCATATCGCCGTCAGGGTCCTCCGTCTGTGCCCGGAACAGCGTGCCGTTGCTGCTGCGGATGGTCAACTCCACCACACAGCGGTTCTTCTTCTCCACGGCAAAGGTCACAAAGGCGTCTGCCTCCTCGGGGAAATACTTATCCAGCTTGCTGATCTTCTTTTCGGCGTATTCCTTGATGGAGTCGTTGAGGGAGATCTTCTTACAGGCGAATGTGAACTTCATAGTGCTTGCTCCTTTCGTCAGTACGGTCAGTGCGTAAGGGTCGGGGAGGGGTATCCCCTCATCCTTGACAGGATTATAGCAAATATCCACACAGTTGAAAAGATGCTTTGATAAGATTTGTAAAAAATTCACAAATCTTTCGTGAATTTGACGGGAGCGTCCGCTTTCGCCAAAACTCGCGGTGGTTCGACAAAACCTCCTATTTACAAGGCCCGGGGCATGGTGTAGTATAGTCCTCGGAGGCTTTCCAATATCCCACCCGCTTGCGCCGCTCCTTTCGGGGCGGCGTCTTTTTTGCCCCATTGCGCTCCCCCGCCCTCATCTGCTACAATAGAGTCACATTCAATGGGAGGTCAGCCTATGAAAAAAGGTCTCACATCCAACGCCATCAAGCTCATCGCCATCGCGGCCATGACCATCGACCACGTGGCCTGGTGGCTGTTTCCCGGCTACCCCCGGGCGGCGCTGCCCCTGCTCATGCACATCATCGGGCGGCTCACCTGCCCCATCATGTGCTACTTCGTGGCGGAGGGCTACCACTACACCCGCGATGTCCGCAAATACACGGCGCGGATGTTCCTTTTCGCGCTGGTGTCCCACTTCGCCTACATCTTCGCCTCGGCGGACTTCGCCGGCTGGCGGTCGTTCATCCCCTTCTCCTCCGGCAGCGTGCTGAACCAGACCAGCGTCATGTGGTCACTGGCCTGGGGTCTGGTGATGCTCCGTGTGGTGAACAGCAAAAAGCTCCCCCACGGCACGCAGGTGCTGCTGATCCTGCTGATCTGCGCCGTCAGCTTCCCCAGCGACTGGAGCTGCATCGCCGCGCTGTGCATCCTGGCCTTCGGCACGAACCGCGGCGATTTCCGGGCGCAGATGACGTGGATGCTGGCCTACGTGGCCATGTACGCCGCCGTGTACGCCCTGGCGCTGGACGCGGTCTACGGCGTGCTGCAGATGGCGGTGGCGCTGTCCATCCCCATCCTGCTGCAATACAACGGCCAGCGGGGCGCGTCCCCCCGGTGGAACACCGCCATGAAGTGGCTGTTCTACCTCTACTACCCGGCCCACCTATTCCTCATCGGCTGGCTGCAATGGCGGGCCTGACAAATTTTCTGTCACACATTCTCCCCTCGTTCGTTATAGAGACAAAGGCGGTGAGGCATCGTGGACAAGGACATTTTCGAGGCGCTGTACCGGCGTTACTACGCCCCGGCGCTGCTGTACGCCCAAGGCCTGTGCCGCAGCCGCCACCTGGCGGAGGACATGGTGCAGGAGGCGTTCTGCCGCGCATGGCTCTCGCTGCCGGATGAGGTCACCAGCTTTCGCGGCTGGCTGTTCCGGGTGCTGCGCAACCTGCTCATCGACCACCAGCGGCGGCAGAAGCACCTGTCGGCGGACGACCCGCCGGAGCAGGCGGACACCCACACCCCGGAGAGCGTGCTGCTGCACCGGGAGGACGCGGCGGCGCTGTACCGTGCCCTGGAGCGCCTGCCCGACGCCGACCGGGAGCTGCTGACGCTGCACTGCTTCGCCCGCCTGACGGCGGCGGAGCTGGCGGACACGCTGCACATGACCCCCGCCGCGGTGCGCCAGCGGCTGCACCGGGCCCGGACACGGCTGCGGCAGAATATGGAGGAGGATGGCTATGGATTTTGAAACGGCATTTGCCCACTATCAGAGCAATACCGCCACCGCCGAGGAGACGGCGCTGGTGGAGCGCGAGCTGGAGAAATACCGGCTCATCGAGGACTATTTCGCCGCACGGGAGCTGCCGGAGCTGCCGGAGGACACCGCCCTGGCGGCATCGGAGACGAAAGCGGTAAAGCGGCGGCTGGGCCGCCGCACCCGGAACACGGTGCTCATGGCCGCCGCCGCCATGCTGGCGGTGCTGCTGCTGCTGCAATGCGCGGTGTCACCGCTGCTGAACCGCCATGTGTACGGCGGTGCGGACGACCACACGGACTTTGACGCCGCCATGACGGCCCTCACCGGCCTGTATATGCCCCTGGGCGTGTATGTCGGCAGCTCCCTCTCCCACACCGGCTTCATGACGGACACCGTGTCCCTCCAGTTCTCGGATCTCACCGGCAGCACCCGCTTCGGTGTCCGCACCGGCCTGACGCTGCGGCTGGGCGCGCTGGGCCGCCTCAGCGCCAGCGACCTGCTCCCCCTGCACTACGCCCTCATCGGCTATTTCACCCCCACCCTCAACGCCGATGGCACGGAGGCCGCGCCCACCGACTACTGCCAGCAGGCACTGGCGGATATGAGCGACCAGCTCACCGTCACCTCCGCCGTCCAATTCACCGACAGACTGTCAGCGTACGAGCTGGCCGCCCTGATGGCCCGCCACCCGGAGCTGACCTTCCTCTCCGGCAAGGTGGGGAACGAGGGCGTGTATACGCCCCAAAGCCTATTCTGCTCCCTGACCCCCGCCGGCATCAGCTTCGGCGACGCGCTGGAAGCGGACTACCCCGGCTTCACCCTGCCCCACACCAACATCACCGGCGCGGCCCTCCAGCAGCACTTCGAGGCCATGCTCCAGTGTCTCATCGACCACCCGTCAGTGGCCAGGTCGGCGGCCATGATGGGCAACGAGGCCCACAATTATAAGAGGCTTCTGCAAGACGTGCAGGACAACGGTCTCCAGTTCACCGGCGTGTGGGTGCAGGGCACACCCTCCGCGCTGCTGTCGCTGATGGACGAGAGCAGCGCCCGCAGCATCAGCAACTACGAGGCCCATATCCGTCTGGCGAACTACGATGCATAACAAAAGCGAGGGGATGCCCCCTCGCTTTTGTTATGTGTTGTGCGGTACGCCCCTGCGTTGTCATTGCGAGGCCAGTCCGCAGGGGCGGGGTTCTACCCCCCCGCCGTTTTACGTTCGCACTCCCTTGCCTCTCCCTTTGGGAGAGGTGGCCGAGCGCAGCGAGGGCAGAGAGGGCAAACCATGACCATACCGGCCCTCTCAGTCACCTGCGGTGACAGCTCTCCCAAAGGGAGAGCCAAGAGTCTGTGCCCCGTTATATAGGCGCATACCGCGGCGGCGTGAGGCCGTCCGCCCCTACACTCCGCCTACCGTACCTGCGCCTTATCCTTGCCCTGTCATTCCGAGCCAGTGACCGACGTCACTGGCGTGGGAATCCGCGTCCCCCGTCCCCGCGCCCGCAGGCGCGGAACACCCCCATCCCTTTTCAAATTTATCCCGTTTTTTTCAACCTCCTTTATAGAAAAATCCCCATCCTCTTTCATGCTTTTATAAGGTAATTTCAAGTTTTTTTCAACCTCTCAGGAGCATCTCATGACCCCTTTTTTCTCCCAAAAAACGAAATATCGCAAACATGAAACGGCAAATTCCGGCTTCACCATGGTCGAGCTTCTCACAGTCATCGCCATACTCCTCCTGGTGGGCCTTATTGCCGTTTTTTCGTTGAGCAAGCTCCGCCGCTCCCTGCGCCAGCACGAGCTGGACGCCAGGGCCGAGATCATCTACGTGGCCGCACAGAACCGCATGGCCGAGCTGCGTGCCGCAGGCTGCGAGGGCTTATACAGCAAGGGCTTGAGCGATGGAGACAACGGCGTCTATGCCATGGCTTTCGACGGCACGCACATGGACGAAAGCTCCCGCGACGTGGAATTCTGCTATCTCTATGTCAACGATGCTTCGGATAAACGCACCGGTGCGCCCGCCGCCCTCCTCCCCGACACCGCGGTGGACAAGGACCTGTGGAACGGCTGCTGGTGCATCGAATATGCCCCCTCAACTGGCAGCATTTATGCCGTTTTTTACAGCGAATCCCCCCTCCCCTCCCACACCGACCTGAACGGCAATTATCGGAACTTCAACTACCGCGCACGCACCGCCTCCGTCGGCTATTACGGCGGAGATATTGCACAAACACAGGATATTAGCAAATTTAACCCCAGTATCAGCATAGAAAATGCAGAAAAGCTCACTGTTACTTTTTATTCCAACAACCCCTCTGACGACACCTCTGCCCATCCTCTCACTTTTTCCATCACCATTTCCGACCAGCTCGGCGGCAGCTATACCCGCACCGTCACCGGCCTGCAGGGCGGCCTGCAGCAGCTGGACAGCCGCAACTACAAATACCAGTGGGTGCTGGATGACCTTTCCTCCACAAATAAGCGATTTTTCGCACAAACCGCTGACAAAGTTTCCTGCGGCACCCCCATCACCATCAAACTCACCGTATCGTCCACCGACCCTTCTATTGACACGGTTTTCACCACCCGGACCACCAACGGCCTGTTCGATGACAGGACCGATTTGGGCTATGGTGAGAACACGGCTCTGGTGGCGTATGGACGACATTTGGCTAATTTGTCCGGCACATCCCATGTCAACGCTGCCATCATCACCTCCGCCGTCCAGGTTGACGATATTTCGTTTTTCGATGACCCCGCCGACAAAACCGACTGGTACAGCCTTTACACCGCAAATGGTGTGAAATTCTCACCGATTGATAACAAAAAACTGACTTCTTTCAGCGGAATACATTTTACCGACGGCAGTTATGAACAACATATCATCAACGGGCTGACCGTTTCCTCCCCGTCCGCCGCCGGGCTGTTTTCCACCTTTTCCGGTAAAATTTCCAATGCCATTTTAGTCAATTCCCAGATCACCGGCGGCGTTGCCGGCGGGCTGGCCGCCCGGACCGACGGTGCTCTGACGCTGGAAAACTGCCGCGTCTATCTGACAGAATTGAGCGGGCTGAAGGCCGCCTCGGCCGACGCTGTTCCGGCGCGCATCACCGGCACAACGGCCGGCGGCCTGGTGGGTATTGCCGACCATTCGCTAACTATTCAGAACTCCTTCGTTTCCACTATTATTAAAGGCAGCACCGCCGCCGCCGGCCTGGTGGGCCACGCGCAGGGCGCTGTCAGCGTCAGCCGGTCCTACGCCGACAGCTACCTCACCGCGCCAACGACCGGAGGACTGGTGGGCACGACCGGCAGCATTAGCGGTCTGTCGCTCAGAGATAGCTATGCCGCCGGATACCAGGTGGCCACCGATGCGGCAGCAGGCTTTGTGGCCGGGCGGCTGGCCAACGCGCACAGCGCGTACAGCGCCTGCGCCTTCCCCGGCACGCCCCAGATCATATACACCACCGCGGCGGAAGGGACTGCCGCGAATGTCAGCTCGGTATTCTACCTGACCAGCGGCCTGGACGGACGGAGCATCCACAGCCTTACCGGGACAACCCAGGGCCTGCCCTATGCGCAGATGAGCGCCGCATCGTTCCTGACAGCACTGAACAGCACCGCCTTCACCACCGCCAGCGCGGACACCACTGTGCCCTACAACCTGCTGAGCCAGGGTCTGAGCACCTACTCCTATCCGCTGCTGACGGGAATGAACCACTACGGCGACTGGCAGGCGGAGTTTGAAGCCGAGGCGCTGGTGTACTACGAGCGGTACGCGGACGATACGGCGGGCTTCTTCGGCGGCAATGTGGACCGGCTGGACGACAGCAAGACCATTACCGGCGACGGCTACGCCGTGGCACTGTCCGCGCCGCTGAGCGGCGCACAGACCATCACGGTGCAGTGCGGCACGGTGAGTACGGTGCTGAATGCCTCCTCCCTGTACTATTCCAACAGCTATGAGGGCATCTCCTATTACCTGTACCCCGTCAGCGCGCTGACCTCCGAGACCTCTCACAGCGGGAGCTTCTACCGGACGGTGACCGTCAATCAGCGAAGCTACCAGTTCAACCCCTACTTTGCCAAGACAGTGACCACCGGCAGCGGCGCGGACAGCGTTCCCGGCACGATCTATCTGCGGACGGCGCGCCATCTGTACGAGCTGAGCCGCCATTACGACGACTACGACACGGCCACGAGCCGGTCCACCTTCCTGCAGGAGTGCGACATTTCCTACACCTCTTATCTCTGGGCGGACTATACGAGCTACGGTACGGTCATCAGCACCCAGGCGCCCATCACCGGCACAGCCGAAAACGATGGCGAGACCGGCGGCTTCCGGGCCACCTACAACGGCGACTGCCACACTATTCAGGGCGTGTCCTTCGTGAGCGCGGGGAACGACGTGGGCATGTTTGCCGTGGTCGCGCCCACGGGTACGGTGCGGAACGTGGCGCTGCTGTCCTCGGGGACGGAGCGCGTGGAGCGCAGCGGGCTGATCCTGGGCAGCACCACCGTCGTCTACATGGGTGTGCTGGCCGGGCGGAACTACGGCACGATCAGCAACTGTGCCGTGTCCGACTACAGCTTCGGCAGCGGCATGGGCATACTGGCCTATCAGCACAGCACAGTCTATATGGGCGGCCTGGTGGGCGGCAACCTGTACCACAAGACCCACAGCGGGCGCATCCTCTCCAGCGAGGCCAACTGCCCCCTGGTGCAGGTATCCTCCTACAATGCCTCCATCTACGCCGGCGGGTTTGCCGGCAGCAACGCCGGCGGCAGCATCCAATCCTGCTACGCGCTGGGTGTGCTGAAGGCGCTGGACGTGAGCAGCAGTACGGTGCGGCTATGCGGCTTCGCCGGTGAAAACACCGGCGGTGCATTGGCCTACTGCTACAGCGCCACGGCCCTGACCGCCGCCGGTGAGGCGGAGGTATACGGCCTGACCCGCACCGGCGGCAGCGCGGCCCAGTGCTACTATCTGGACGGCGGCACATACGCCTACAACAACGCGCTGTATGCCTACAACGTATCCCACAACAGCTTCAGCGCCAACGCGGCCCAGTCGCCCATTACGGGAGAAAGGCTGGAGAGCCAGCGCCTGTACGGCTTTTCCAAAGTCACCGGCAGCGGTACGGAAACGGCGTACCCCTACCCCGCCGTGGTGCGGGATCGCATCGGCCGCGCCGTACACTACGGCACATGGCCGGTGCAGCAGCACATCGGCACGATGGGCGTGTTCTACTGGGAGCGGGAGCAGGGCGGCAACGCCGGCTACCACCTGAGCTACATCGGCACAGACAACGGCGTGGCCTTTTCCGGCAGCACGCTGTGCGTCCAGCACAACGACAGCGGCGTGGTGGCGGAGTACGGCTACGGCTACTTCTTCAAGCCCGGCGGCCTGACGGACACGGTGCAGCTCAGTGTGTCCACCAACTGCTACCTGGGCGCGGCCAACCCCACGGCGGCCAGCGCGCTGGAGGCGCAGATGCCGGACTACCGGTTCGTGGCCTATACCACCGGCTCGATGTACCTGACCACCATGGATGCCAACTGCACATGGACGCTGCGCTATCAGGGCGCCAGTACCCAGTACAGTGCCCAGTATACGGTGTGTCCGTTCTTCGCCGATGCCATCAGTTTGGACAGCGTCAGCGGCGCGGCCACCAACAGCGCCAAGCCCGGCGCGACGGAGGGCAGCGCCTATCAGGTGCGGTCCGTGAGCCAGCTGCAGTACCTGAACTGGAACTACAACACACGGAGCACCACCCACTCCATTCTGGCCGGCAACTATACCGACGGCAACATCACCAAGTATCCCTATCTTGGCAGCTACCGCAACTCGGTAAACGGGAACGAGAGCAGGTTCGGCAATCAGACCCGGCGCTACTGGGTACAGAGCCACGATCTGGACGCGGCGGCGGAATATGACGCCCCTGACCACCTGTTCACCCCCATCGGCAACATGGTAGATGAAAACAACGGTGGTGGCAAGGCCAACCCCTACGTATCCTTCTTCTGCTCGGACTACGATGGCGGCGCGTACACCATCAAGAACATCCAGATCAAAGCCTCCACCCAGTGCGTGGGCCTGTTCGGCTATACCATCGGCGCGAACCTGAAGGACATCGTCATGTATTCCGACCGGGGCAGCAAGATCGTCAACGACGAGAACGGCACGGGCTGGTACGCCGTGGGCGGTCTGGTGGGCTTTGCCGGTGCGGGGAAGAACAATGCGTCCTTTACCAACTGCTCCGTGTCCGGCTATACCATTCAAGACACACGGGCCAACAACCCTGACTGGGGCGGCGGCTGCGTGGGCGGCCTGGTGGGCGCGACCAATATGAACATCACCGGCTGCACCGCCGTGACGGATATTGTACTGAGTCCCACGTATGATATTGGGTATAAGAACCTGCGTGTGGGCGGCATCGCCGGTGTGTGCCGGGCCACGCTGGACAACTGCTATGCCGGCGGCTCGATCACCGCCGCGGCGATGAAAAAGTCGCACGTTGGTGTTGCTCACTCCACCAATATTTGGGTGGGCGGCCTGGTGGGAGGCATTATCCTTCGAGATCACGGTAATTTGGAAAGCTATATGGGAGTGACCACCAACGCACTGACAGTGCAGAACTCCTATGCCTTTGTGGCGCTGCCGCCGTTGAACACCAACACAAATAAAAATCACGTGATGGCTGTCTATTCCCTTGCCTCCAATGGCGAGATGCAAAACAGCAGTTTTACTCTTCGCGGCGTATACAATTCCGATGCATACATTCAAAACTGCTACGCACTGACAGACGTTGCCGCCAACACCAGCGACTATATTAGAGTTGGCAGCAGCGCAGACTGGAGGGGGCAAGTGGAGCTGACGGGCAACACAAATTCAGGCCGCCGCGTATATCTCACCAACAGCGGCAACACCCCCTACATCACCTATGAGCAGATGCAGACGAAGCTGAAGGACTGGCTCAACGGCGGAGCATCCGACTCGTCCCTGCGCTTCGACACCGTCACCGTGACGGAGAACGGCGCGCCCATCCCCGGCAAGTACAGCTTTCCCGGTGCGGGCGCTGAGATGCTGGACGGCCTGGATTTCCCCTTCCCCACCATCCTGACCCAAAAGGACGTGGCCGGAAGAACCGTGAACGTACACTACGGGCGCTGGCCCACCAGCGGCCTGTACTGGGCGCGGACGCGAACCACGCTGGACCTGTGCGCGGACCGCACCGGCCAGGGTGCGCCCACGCTGACGGTGAAGCTGTATCTGAAGCCCGACGGCACGACGCTGAGCGGGACGCCCACGCTGACGCTGGTGAACGACACCGACGGGCAGGTCAGCACTCTGCTGGACTGGACCGCGCCGGTCTACAACAGCGCCGAGCGCTGCTGGGAGGTCACGTTCACTGGCAAGGGGCGGACGGGGCTTGCCGTCGCCCGGGCCGCGCTGGGCGGCCATACCGCCGAGCTGACCATTGACGTGACCCAAACGCTGCGGCTGACCAACGACAAGGCCTCCTCCGGCGTGACCGTGACCTACGGCGGCGGGGAGCAGACCGTACAGCTGCTGCTGACGGACTCCAAAAACAATCCCATCGTGGTCAAGAGCGGCGAACGGCTTGTCTGGGAGGTCACCGCCACGAAGCAGGGCGGCGGGTACGATCCCGGCGACGAGAGCATCGTGGAATGCAGCGCCGTTACGGCGGTGGACGCGGCCAGTGGGCTGTATCAGTTCACCATCTCCGGGTTCTCCAGCGGCGTCTCCACCGTGACGGCAGCGTGTACCTATACCTATCCGGAGGGCGACGAGCTCAAGACCGTGACGGCGCGGTCGCTGCTGTCCGCCAAGTCCACCCGCGACGCGGTGGGCCTTGTGTATGACGCGGCGGAGGACACCTCCGTGTATACCGTCGCCAGCGGCGTGTACCGCCGGGCGGAGAATGACGTCGCCCAGCAGGGCACGGCGGACGTGACCGTGCCGGAGTTTCCCCGGGAGGCCGGGAAGCTGTACCTGTTCGCCGGCAGCGGCTATACCGGGCTGGGCGGCTTTACGGTCGATCTTACCGGGCTGACCGCCGTGGACGCGGCGGGCGATCCCGCGGCGGTGACCGCCGCCGGGCTGGGCGACATACAGTCGGCCGAGGGCGTGCAGTACCGGGAGGTGCTGTTCAACAGCCCGAACACAGTGCTGATTAGCGGCGAGATCCGCTTGACCCACAGCACGACCGATACCGTCTATACGCTGTATCTGAAGGACTACACATACGCACCGTAAAAGGAAAGGCAGGTGACATTCCATGGGCGCACTCCACAGAAAATTGCATGAGCAGCGGGGCGCGTCCATGCTGATGGCCCTGTTCCTGCTGCTGGTGGCGCTGATGGTCAGCGCGGTGGTCATCGCCGCGGCCTCCAGCGCCGCCGCCACCCTGCGCTCCGACAAGGCCCAGGAGCAGTCGTCGCTGGCGGTATCGTCGGCGGCGGAGTATGTGCGGGACGCCTTCCTCGGCAAAGAGATGGACGGTACGATCACCACAGACTACTGGACAGGCAGCGCATCGTACAGCAGCGACAGCGGCGGGGCGTTCCGGGACTTCGTGTCCTACGCCGTGCCGGAGCTGTACCGAAACCAGAACGCGCTGCCCCGGCGGACGTACAGGCTGCGTCTGTCCGACGACACCGTGGAGGACGTCTGGGCCGATTTTGAGATGAGCTTCGGGCAGAACGAGAACACGGAATACCCCACCTACATTCTCACCGTAACGCTGCGGAACTGGGAGACCACGCCGGGCGAGCACCCATGCAGCATGACGCTGCTGCTGTGCAGCAATCTCGGCGGCAGCAATCGTAGGGCCGTGACTTGGGACGGGTACAACGTGATACAGCGATAGGAGGCGTTGGGCATGAGGAAAAAACTGCGCTCCCAAAGGGGCGACACACTGGTGGAGACGCTGGCGGCACTGCTGATCGTGGTGCTGACCATGGCGTTCCTGGCCACCTCCATCGTGACGGCGGCCCGCATCAACGCCGGTGTGCGGGAGACGGACACCTCCCTGCACTATGACGGCAGTACCGCCCCTGTCCAGGAGACGCTGACCATCACGCGGCAGGGCGGCACGGGGACAGGCAGCGCCGTGCGCAAGGGCGTGTCCGTGTATGAAACAGAGGGCGGCTATCGCTACTACGTCTACCAGAAGTGATCGCCCCGGAAGGCAGGTAACGCACATGAAGCAAAAGAGAATAGCGGGCATGACGCTGATGGAGCTTCTGTGCGCCTTGGCGGTGGTGCTGCTGGTCAGCGCGGGCATGGTGTTGGGCGTGTCGCTGGCGGTGCGGAGCTACGAGCGCTCCGTGACCAATTCCGAGGCCCAGGTGCTGTGCTCCACGCTGCAGACCATCGTCAACGACGAGCTGCGCTACGCCGGTACGCTGGAGTATGAAAACGACAGGGTGGTGGGCTTTTTCAGTCAGGAGCACGCCAACGCGGACAGCAAGTACTCCCGGTTCACCACCGACAGCGACGGCCGGGTGCTGCTGGGCGGTCAGAAGCTGCTGCCCAACAACGCCTATCCCCACGGGCTGCGGGCCGCGGTGGAGCTGACGGACTATGATAAAGCGACGCGCATTTTCACCGCCGTCGTCACCGTGACGGACCGCAGCGGCGACACGCTGGCCCAGACGGAGTTTCAGGTGAAGCAGCTGAACGAACCGGCAGAGCAGACATAAGGACACAAAAAAGAACCGCCCACAGGCGGTTCTTTTGCTATTCCTCCTCCCGGGGCAGGTCCAGCAGCTCGGTCAGAGATATGTCCAGTGCGGCCGCGATACGCCGCATTGTGCCGACGCGGGCGTGCCGTGTCGTGCCGGAAAGGATACGCTTCATGGTCAGCGGTGTCACACCGCACAGGTCGGCCAGCTGCTCCGGCGTGATGCCGCGCTGGACGCAGATCCGGCAGATGGCCTGGGCGTATAGCTGGGCATACGACATACTGTCACCCTCCTATTTCCCAAATCGACCAAATAATACCACTTTTCGCCTACGGATGCAAGGGGTAAATGCCGTTATCCGGCGGCATATCCGCCGCCTACGTCATTGCCCAGATCGCAGGTGTAGAGCCACTCCACCACATCGCCGTTCTGCAGCGCGTAGCGGGAGCAGCCGTAGTTGGGAAACCAGCCGTTGACCCGGTACATCCAGCCCGAGCCCTGGCTTACATCGAACTCGTACAGATTGTTGATGCCCTCCACATACGCGCTGTTATACATGGGCGTCCAGCTGGCCTCCATGTGGATGCCGTTCTCCCGACAGACCCGCTGCAGTACGTCATAGACGCTCTCGCCCTCGCTGAACGTAACGGTGGTGCTGGGCAGGATCACGCCGTCGGAGGGGACTAAGGGCTTCTTCGCCGCGGCGGTGTCTGCGTCCCACTCGTCCCAGGCGTCCCAGTTGGCCAGGATCGTGCCGCAGGAGATGGAGATGGTGCAGGTATACTTGGTGGTCTCGTCCACCGTGGTGTCCTGCGGCTCGGAGGGCGTGGGCTTTCCCTCGGGAACGGGGTCAGTCTCATACTTGTCCTTGCCCGTGTCAGGATCAATGACCTGCTCCGGCTGCTTCTTCTGCTCGTCCTGTTTCTTTTTTTCTTCCTCTAACCGTTTCTGTTCCTCTTGCTTTTTCTGTTCCTCTTGCTTTTTCTGTTCCTCTTGCTTTTTCTGTTCCTCTTGCTTTTTCTGTTCCTCTAACCGCTTCTGCTCCTCCAGCTTTTTGGCCTCGTCAGCGGCTGTCTGGCCCGCGTTCGCCGCGTCTGTCTTTGTATTGGTCTTGGTGTCAGTCGTATCGGTCTTGGCGTCGGTCTTGTCTCCAGCCGCCGTGCCGTCCTTCTTGTCCTCCGTCCTGGCCGTGTCGCCGGTATTGCTGTCAACGGTCTGTTCCTGCTTGGTATCGGGCGCTGCGTCGCCGTCAGCCGCCTTTTTCTTGCCGCAGGCGGTGCAGGTCAGCAGCATGGCCAGGGCCAGCGCCACCAGCCAAAAGCTACGTTTTCTCATCATGCTCTCCATTCCTCTTAAAAGCGCCGCACGCAGAGGCGCTCTCGCGCCTCTGCGTCGGCTGTTTGGTTGTGTTACTTGGATGCACGCTTTTTCTTCTGTGTCAGTACCACCACGGCGGCTGCCGCCAGGATGGCGCTGCCCATCCAGATAGTCATCTGGCTGTCGTCAGCCGTGTTGGCGGAGGTGGGCTTGACAACAGTGATGCTGCCGCTGCCGCCACCGCTGCTGCTGCGCTCCGTGTAGCTTATCGCCACCGGGGACAGGCCCGTCAGCGTGACCAGCAGGCCGTCCGCCGTCATAACGGCGGCGGGGAATTCCACCGTGCCCACGTCCTTGCCGCAGCCGGCCATGGTCACCAGGTGGGCCACCGTGAAGCTGTAGCTTCTGTAGTCACCGGCCACCTCGCTGGGATAGGGCAGCAGCACGGTGATCCTGCCGCCAGTCAGGTCGTCCTTTGTGGCAGGGCGTGACACGCCGTTCTCCGTGACCGTCAGGGTCACCTCCATCATCACAGTGTTCTTCTCCGTGATGGCGTTGTTCTCCCGGCTGATCTCCAGCTGCAGGGTGCTCTTCACCTTTTCGGGGGTGTTCAGCTTCTCGTTGTCCGCCACGATGGAGGAAACGTCCGCCTTGACGTCCACCTTCTTCACAGTGCTGTCGCTGGTCTTCATCAGGCCGCAGACGCACTGTACGCCCTGTACGTAGGTGTGGGACTCCTTGGTCAGCACCGCACCGCAGACGGTGCAGGTGAGCCAGTGGCTGTCCTTATCCATGGCGTAGGCCGTACCGGCCTTGTGGCCCAGTGCGGGGATGTCCTTGGTCTCCTTCGCCTCACCGCACACGGTGCAGGTACGGGTGGAGACGCCGGTCTCGGTGCAGGTAGCCGCCTTGGTAACGGTCCATTCGCCGAACTTGTGGCCCAGCGCGGGAATGTCCTTGGTCTCCTTCGCCTCACCGCACACGGTGCAGGTACGGGTGGAAACGCCGGTCTCGGTGCAGGTAGCCGCCTTGGTAACGGTCCATTCACCGAACTTATGTCCCAGCGCCGGGACGGTCAGGGTCTCCTCCGCGCCGCACACGGTGCAGGTACGGGTGGAAACGCCGGCCTCGGTGCAGGTGGCCGCCTTGGTAACGGCCCATTCACCGAACACGTGCTTGATGCACACGTCGTTCATGTCATACAGGAAGCTCCGGCCTCCGGTCAGGCGCATATACGCCGCCAGGGCATAGTAGGACTGCTCGGTGCCCATCTGATCCACGGTGGTGTCCGCGAACTGATGCTTGAAGGCCTCGCCCGTGTAGAAGGTCAGCAGGCCGTCCACCACATGGAAGGAATTCTTGGCGAAGCGTGCGTCCGCGGTGGGATCAATACCCAGGGCGCACAGGGCCACCAGTACCTGGGCGGTGGACTCGCTGCTGCTGGCCACGCCCGCCATCTCGGCAAACGAGCCGTCGGACTTCTGCATGGTGCTGAGCCAGGTCAGCGCCTTGTCCACAGCGGCCTTCACCGCTTCGTTGGTCTTGTAGTAGGGAGCAAGCGCCTGGATGGCCATGGCGGTCATGTCCACGTCATCCGTGGTGTTGGTGCTGTTGATGTACCACGCGCCGCTGTCCTTCTGCAGGGACAGGATGGTCTCCACCAGCGCGTCGCGGGTCACGCTGCCTGCGGGGGTATAGCCGTGGCTGTCCAGGGCGATCAGCGTCCACACCGGACCGTTGGTGCCCTGCCGCTTGACGTACTTCATATCGTCCAGACCGGCCAGCAGATCGAAGCCGCCCACATCGGTGACATCCTTGCCGATGGCCGTCAGGGCCAGGATCAGCCGGGCGTTGTCCGTGGACTTATTGCGGTCGAGCCGGTTGGTGGTGGTGTTGATCTCGGCCTTGACGTAGGCCACAGCGTTGTCGTAGTAGCCCTCCGGCACGGTGCGGCCGCTGCGGGCCAGGCCGATGGTCAGCCACTCACCGCCGATGCTGCCCACGATGGGCGTGCCCTTGCCGGACAGATAGTCGCCGGTGGTCTTATAGGCCTCCTGCACATCCGGGCCGGCGGGCTTGGCCACCGTCAGGGTGACGGTATAGGGCGCGCTGGTCTTCTCGCCGTCGCTGGCGGTAAACGCCAGCGTGGTCTTGCCCACGAGAACGGCGGTGTAGCGGAAGGAGGCCTCCGCCGCCACAGGCGCAGCGCCGTTGATGCTGACCGCGTAGGTCATCTCGTCGCCGTCCGCGTCGGTGAAGATAGCGGACAGGTCAATGGTGTACTCGTCGCGGAGCGTCACACCGGCCTCCGCACCCTCGGCGGCCGCCGCGGGCGCGGTGTCGGCGATGGTCAGGCCGCTGACATAGGCCATGTCAGCGCCATTGTTGCCGCCGCTGTCCTTCACATAGGTCACGGTGAGCGTCCATGTACCGGCGGTCAGGATGCCGTTGTAGGTATCCGCCTTTGTGCCGCTGATGCCGCTGGCAACGGTGTTGGTCTCCGTGCCGTTGCTCAGGGTGATGGTGGCCTTGTCGTAGCTCTCCTCGGAGGAAACGCCGAAGTCGAAGGCGATGGTGCGCTGGCGATCCAGCGTGAACACGAAGGAGGTGGTAGAGGTGGAGCTGTTCGCGCCCGCGTTGCCGCTCTCGAAGCGCTCAGCGGCGCTGTTGTAGGTCCAGGGATACTTGCCCTCGTCCGTCATGGCGGCGCTGACAACGCCGGTGGCGGGCAGGGTCACATACTCCAGACGTGTATCGGCCCAAACCGTGATGAGCTCATTGCAGACATCGCAGGTGTAGGTGTAATAGGCGGGATAGACCGTCCTCGTGCCGGCGCGCTCCGTGTGGCCGGTGGCGGCCACATAGGTGTCGCGATAGGACTCCCGGCACAGGGTGCAGGTGCGGAGGGTGTAGCCCTTCTCCGTGCAGGTGGGCGGGACCACCGTGCCGCCCTCGGCCTTGTGGAAGGTCACGTCCTTCTGCCACTTCAGAGCGGGATAGCCGCCGCAGGTCGGGCCAAAGGCCTCCGCGTTCAGCTCGGCGGATTTCATCTGCTCCTCCGTCAGCACGGCGGCGTTGGCGTCCGCCGCCAGGGCGTAGCAGTTGGTGACGGTGGCAGAGCCTGCGTCCACGCTGCCGAACGCGCCGTTGCCGCCGGTGACAGCGCCCACACTGTAGCAGTCGGAGACAGTGGTCGTCGCCACCAGCTCACCGCTCCAGTACATCTCGCCCTTCGCAACGCCGCCGATACCGCCGGCATTGCTGCTGGCGCTGACCGCGCCGGTGTTGTAGCAGTTGGTCACGGTAATGCCGTAGTTGCCGTTGCCGAAGATGCCGCCGGCGTTGCTGGCGGTGGCGGTGACAGCGCCGGTGTTGTAGCAGCCGGTGATAACGGCGCCGCTGCCGACGAAGCCGCCGATGATGCCGCCCACGCTGTCGCTGCCGGTGACAGCGCCGAGGTTGGCGCAGTTCCTGATGGTGGTGCTGTTGGCATAGCCCACGATACCGCCCACATTGCGGCCTGTGCCGGTGACGGTCACGTAGCTGAAGCAGTTCTCAATAACGATGTTCTTGCCATTGGCATAACCTACCACAGAACCGCCGCTGGTGGAGGAAGCGCAGGTCATCGTGCCGCGCAGGGTCAGGCTCTGAATGTGAGAGCCGCCGCCGATCTGCCTGAACAGGCCGCTGGTGGCGTTCAGGCCGGTGATCTCATGGCCCGCGCCGTCCAGCTCGACCTTCTTGCTGCTGTCGATATTCAGCCAGGCGTACTTGCCCAGCTTGATGTCCGCAGTCAGAACGCCGGACACATCGGCGGTCTTGCTCTCGTTCACGAACCAGGCCAGCTCCGCACCGGTGGCGATCTGATACACGCCGCTCTCGTTCTTCTGGGGCTCGGTCTTGCTGCTGCCGTCCCAGGCGCTGTCGGAGGTGACCGTCAGCGTGACGGAGAACTGGTTCGTGCCGTCCTCGGTGACGGTGACAGAGCCGGTGGTGTACTCCACGCCCTGGCCGGAGATGGTGTAAAAATACTCCTCGGCATAGCATTTGAAGCTGCCGTCGTCGGCCACATTGACCACGTTGCCCGCGGCATCCTTCAAGGTAACGGTCAGGCTTGTGCGGGCGATGGCCTTGCCGTCGCTGCCCACAAAGCTCAGCTTGCCGGTGAGGAACTCCGTCTTGGCCAGCGCCAGCGTCAGCTCGGGCAGACGAGCCAGGATGCCGGAGGTGCTGGGTGCGTTGAAGCCGGGGTTCGTGCCAGCGGCATAGGTAATGCCGCGATGTGTGGGTATACCGGCGAAGCCGCCCTGCTTGATCGCGCCGGCCAGTGTGTAGCTCTCACCGTCCCAATACTTGGGAATGGTGATGCTGATGCGCTGGCGGGCCGGGTTGCCGCTGAAGTCGTACACGCCGAAGTTGCCGCCGGGGTCGGACTTGAAGAATGTGCCGTCCTCACCCTGATAGTACAGGGAGAAGTTGAAGTTATACGCGCCGGACAGCTTCTCCTTGGGGCTGACCAGGTTGCTGAACTGCAGGTTCACGGTGTCGCCGGCCTTGAGGGCCGCCTTGGCGGCCTCCGTCAGCTCCTTGCCATCGTTGTCCACCAGCTTATAGCTGACGCCCCTGGCGGTGACGACCTGATAGTTGGCCACGCCGTTCTTCTCCACCTTGATGATGTGGCGGCCCGTGGTCAGGCCGGTAACGGTGACCGTGCCGTCCTCCGCCACAGTCACACCATTGTTGGTGAAACCGTTGAAGGTCATGGTATCGCCCACGGTAGAGCGGGCCACGGTGACGGTGCAGCCGCTTTCGGGCTTGAAGCTGTAGGAAGCGCCCTTATCGCCCAGATAGAACAGGATGTCATGCTCCGCGTCCAAAATACGCTGCTCATCCTTGGTGATGGCGGCATCCATACGATCCAGTGTCATGTTGGTCTCGATGCCCGTGCCGTCGCTGCCCACCGTCACCACGAACACGCCGGTGCACTCCGGCCAGATGGCGGAGAACTCCTTGCTGGCGGTGCTGCTCTGACCCTGCTTATGGATCATGGCGTCATACGTCACCAGCACGATGGCCGTACCGGCCTTGTTGGCGGTCATGGTGGCCACGTTGCTGTTTACCGCGTCCGGGGTGATGGTCACCACGTCGCTGGGATTGCCGTTGACGTCGATGACCCGATAGTGCATATCAGGCAGGGCCACCTTGGCGTTCATAAAGCTCTCGATGGCGAACCAGTTGCGGAAGGAGTTCAGCTCGAACGTCTCGCCCACGGCCATGCTCTTGTAGCCCTGGGTGTTGATGTTCAGATAGATGTCGGCGCGGTCATACACGTTCTTTTCAAAGCGGTAGATCGTGCCCTTGGTAAAGCTCGTGTCGCCGATGTGCAGGTCATCCTCCGTCAGGGTGATGGTCGTATCGGTTTTCCAGCTGGCATAGTCCCAGTAAGTCACGCCGCTGGAGTTCTGCACCCGGTAGAAATAGGTCGTGCCGTTATCCAGACGGTATGTATTGCCATCGGCACTCGTGGGCTCGATGTAGGAGTACACGTAGTAGTTGGTCAGTGTACCCACCGTGATGGTAGAGTTCTCCGGCACGCTGAATGTAACGTTCACGCCAGCCTTGCAGCTGACGGAAAGACTGTCGTTCATGGTGGGGGTCTTCTTCGCGGTGGCCGTATTGAAGGTGGGCCGGGTCACCGGGTCGGGCGTGACCGTGGCCTGCACGGTATCGCCTACCACGAAGATGCAGCTGTCGTAGGTTTTCTCCCACGTCTGGCCCTTGCCGCTGACGGTCTGGCCCGGCGCAGCGGTGCGCACCTGGTTGTCGGCGGAGGTGACCTTCACATCCAGGGTGTAGTCCGTGCCCAGCACCCAGCCGGAGTTCACGGAGATCTGATAGATGCGCTGGATCTTGGCCGTGTTCTCGCCGGCCTTGACCGTCAGGGACAGGCCGCCGTTGCAGTCGTCGTTGGCGTCATAGCCCTCCACCCAGTAGTCGCCCACGGGCAGCGTCAGGGTATAGGCGGCATTGGCGATCGTCACATCCGCCAGCAGGTCGGTGTCGCCCTTGACGCCATCAATATAGGTATACAGCTTGAGATACTTGACCTGCGCGTCATGGAGACCGCTGAGGGTCAGCTCGGCCTCTTCCACCGCGTTCACATCCACCGTGACCGGCAGGATGCTGAGAACGATGGGAGTCGCGTAGTTATCCTTGATCTCCGCTTTCGGCATATACGCCGTCAGATAATATGTACCATCCGTCTCCGGAGCGGTAAAGGACACTGTACCATCCTCTGCCACCACAGCGCCGCTGATGTCCGTCAGCGCGCCGTTTTCCGCATTGACCCAGGCCAGCTGGGCGCCTTCCAGCGCGGAGACCTGCTCATTGGCTTCCAGCGCCTCCATAGGCACGCAGCCATAGTAACCGATGCAATAGCCCATCACGGTCATATTCACCGCCGCCTTGGGCTTTATCGTCAGGCTGTCCAGCTTGGCATCAGCCTTCTCCCAAATCGGGTAATTATCCAGTGCAGAGTTGTCCTGATACAGGAAGAAATCCACAACATTGCCGGTATTCACCTCCGCCTGTGCGACGGTGTAGCCGGTATAGCTCTTCCCGCCGGGAGCGTAGGTGTCATCCGCCAGTACGCCGTTATGCGGCACAGAGCCGTTGATGGTAAAGCCGCAGTTCACCGTCTTTTCGCCGAAAATAGTGGTGATAAAGCCGCTGCTGCCCACAACCAGAAAGTCTTTTGCCGTCTCCTTGGTGAAAGCCTCACCGAAGGCCAGCTCATGGGCGCGGACCAGCACGTCCAGCGCGGACACGCCGTCCACCTCGTCGGTAAAGTCGTACTTCTCCGCCAGATCAGACGCCACGGTCTGCTTCTCCGCGAAGCCGTGGAGATATGCGCCCGCCGCCTGAGAGCGGATGGTCACCTCCGCCGTGGTAACCACCGGCGCGTGAGGCGCGATCATCGTAACAGTATAGGTGGTGGGGGTAACAGCCGGCGTGGCGTTCTCGCCCTCGCCGCTGGCCTCCTGTGCGTCGCCGCAGCGGATGGTCAGCACCGTGCCGTCCGCCACGGGGATAGACGCCGTGCGGCGGTAAGAGGTCTCGCCCACAGACAGATAGACCTGGTTCTGCTTGTTGGCTGCGGAGGCCGCGACAGTGACCTGCTCCACGCCCTCCGTCAACTCCAGGGTATAGCTGGTGGTGTCCTTGTCGAACTCGGGCGCCAGCTTACCGGCGCTGAAGCTCAGGGCCGTCAGGCTGGTGTCGTTCATCGTCGTCCAGTTGCCGCCGATGTCCGCGCCGCCATTGAGGGTAAACATGACGCGGATCTGATCGCCGTCAGCCAATTTGCCGTCGGCCACGGTAAATTCCGTAAAGCCGCGGTTGGTGAACCAGTCGTTCAGCGTACCCATCCAGCCGCTGCCCTGGCTGCCGTCAAACTGGCCCAGAGCCGCATCGCCCTTGGTGATCTCGCTGATATAACCCTTGTCCGCGCCCACGGCGGTATAGCCTTTCGTGGCCAAGGCGCTGGCAATGCAGCTCATCATGGTGGCATCCGCCGTCAGGGCCACGTCGGTGTCCACCAGCGTACCCTTCATCTCATCATACTGGACGTCGGTATACGTGGTGTTCTCCACGATGACGTGGACACTGCCGAGGCTGCTTTCGCTCCCCTCGGCCACTTCGGCCCACACGGTGGTGGGGATCAGGCTCAGCGCCATGACCAGTGCCAGGAAGAGCGAAACTATGCGTTTCTTCATCTGTTGTTTCCTCCTTGTGATTTTCTCTGCTCGTTATATAAACGCCTTTCGGCCTTGCTGCCCCTGTCTCCCTGCAGGAAGAGGAGGTGGGAGAGGCCCGGCTTGGCCTCTCCCACCCTTATGGAAAGCTGACGGTCTCCGTTCAGACCGCCAAGGCTTGGCAAAAATAAGGGTGCTGCGCGTTCCCTCCACACGAAAAAATGCCGGTCATCCGCCTGCGCGGAAAACCAGCGAGTGCCGCAAGAATAAAGCACCGACGCTTCCGTCACCGGAAACATCAGCACGTACCCTTGCCTTGTCCATATCACACACGGAGAGAGCGCCCGCTGTTGTCGGCCCTCCTCCATGTAAGTCTCCTGCCTCGCGCCACGGAGCTTTCGCTCCCCGTCTGCCGCCTACCTTCTCAGGACTTGCGTCCCAATGGCTGACTTTCGTCACACAGCTCTCGCCGCTTCGGTGCATCCTTGCGCCCACAGTGCCGTTCGCGTGGGGTTCTTGCGCCCCGTTCCTTTCAAAACTGCCGCCTGACCGTGTTCGGTCGTTGCGGCGGCAGCCACACAGCATCCTCGGACCACTATTCACTTATCCGGGCCGTCCGACCCACTGCAAATCATTATAGCCGCCCCGTCTTTCCTTGTCAAGGGGGCTGGCATCGCAAACTGTCATTTTTCTCCATTCTCCGCCACCCAACGCCGCACATAGTCCACGAACCGCCGGGTAGACGCGGACAGCGCTCCCTTGTCCTTCACGCCGATGCCGATGTTGCGGTAAAACCGCTCCGGCGCGTGGCACACCGCCACCGGGTACGGGCTGTGGCGCACCATCAGCTCCGGCAGCAGGCTGATGCCCAGTCCCTTGGACACCATGGCCAGCATGGTCCGGTCCTCCCGGGCGGTATAGCGGACGTTGGGCCGCACGTCCATCCGGTCCAGCGCCGCCGTGATCTCATAGTCGTCGCCCTCCTCCAGCCGGATGAACGGCTCGCTGGCCAGCGCCTGCAGGGGAAACGTGTTGTTCCCCGCCAGCGGGTGGCCGCAGGGCGTCACCACCACCAGCTCGTCCCGGTGCAGGGGGTACGTCTGCAGCCGCTTGGCAGACGGCAGCCGCAGAAACCCGCAGTCCACCTTGCCCTGCAAGATCCACTCCTCGCTCTGGCCGTAGAAATCGCCGGTGACCACCTCAAACTCAATATTGGGATACAGCTCCCCGAAGCTCTTGAGGATAGACGGCAGCCACTGGGCGGACACGCTGGAGAACGTGGCCACCTTCACAAGGCCCGCATCCATGCCCTTCAGATCCGCCGCCGACTGCATCAGCGCCCGGTGGGCGGCGCACAGCCGCTCGATCTTGGGCAGCAGGGCGCGGCCGTCCGCCGTCAGCACCACGCCGCCCCGGTTGCGGCTCAGCAGCGTGACGCCCAGCTCGTCCTCCAGCGACTGCACCGCGTGGCTCACGCCGGACTGGGTAAAGTTCAGCGCCTCCGCTGCCTTGGAAAAGCTGCCGCACTCCACCGTCTTGACGAACATCTGATATTTGGACACGCTCATGATGCCACCTCCTTCTTGCCCTCTATCTTATCATACTTTTCCTCATACTTGCAAGTACAATTATGCGTTTTACAACTCAATAGCTTTGTGCTAATATAAGGACAGTCAAACGAAGCAAATGAATGGAGGTAATTACTTATGGCTTTGATTTCTAAGATGAACCGGTGCGCCGTCTGCGGCAGCAGCTCTGTGGTCTATAACGAGGAGGCCCGCACCTACCACTGCGCGTCCTGCGGCAGCGACTGCTCCCACACCATGCCCGCCGCCGATCTGGCCCTCATCAACCGCATCGCCGCTTTGGGCGACCTGAAGGGCGAGATGCCTGAGCTGCGTAAGCGCTATCCCCGTCTGGACATGACCACCTGGACGCGGGAAAACCGTGTACAGGCCTGACCCCGATACCATTTCTTTTCCATACTACCCCTCTACAAGAGGGAAGCCCCGGCCATCGGCCGGGGCCGTCGCTCCGCGGTGCCCGAGCTTGGCAGCTTCGCAAATCGGCGCAAACGCTTC
>OLOV01000833.1_pt1 | contig 26347 bp, 26 predicted proteins | sample 1672931 | NCBI WGS metagenome assembly OLOV01 (sample SAMEA3136738, study PRJEB25190) | human gut metagenome | biome: human gut; feature: human-associated habitat; material: faeces | place: Austria | collected 2013 | reverse complement strand
TCCTTGCAGAATAGCAAGCAAATCCGGTGAGTACCCACACCGGAGCTTGCCATTCTGGCAAGCAATGCACGGCGGTACCCACTTCTCATTACCTGCCAACTGCGAAATGCACTTGGCAAGCAATGCTCGTGTTTATGCACCCGTGCAATCTCGTTGGGGAAATGCCCCAAACCCATGAACGATTTCAGAGAAATCGGCTACGCTCCTGCGGAGCTGAATTGAAGTTTATTCTTTTTCTTCCTCATACATAATCTTCTTGAAAACTCCGAAGTTGTCTTCAAACTGTTTGAGGAAATCTCTCTTTGGGATAGGCTTTTTCGTACACAAATTTTCATAAATCGTATAAGCCGCAGTTACCAAAGTCAGAGTGTTGAAGTCGGTTATTTCGCAAACCAAATCTTTATCGTGGTTAGTTAACATGAGAAGCTCCTTTACTCAATCGGTGGAATAGGCGGCATAGCATTTGCAAACAGATTTTTCAGTTCATCAACTGTTCCTGCCTTTGCCCATTGTGCCATCCCATTTTTCCATACCAAGCTATCAGCGGTAAGCTGTCCTGCGGTTGCCATCTGTGCCAACACGGAAATATCAAACGGTCCGGTTGCTTGCCCATTGACCGCTACATGATATACTGCTGTAGGAATTGGGGGAGGCGTCATGCCAGACTGCACAGGCTGTTGAATACCACCCAACATGTTGTTCATTGTCCCAGCGATATTCTGCCCAACTGCACCACCGACAGCCATACTTGCCATCATAGCGGCCATGTTGAAACCATCTCCACCGCCGCTCAGATTCACATCGCCCGCACCATTTGCCCCCATCTGACCGAGAGCCTGTGCGCCTGCCACTCCAACCTCTGCTTGCTTCTCAACTTGGAATGCACCGAGGTTAGCAGACTGTGTTTGCTTGTGTTGGGCATACTGTCCTTCTTCACGCTGAATGCGTAGCCGCTCAACATAATCGGCCGTTTCTGCCTGAGTCTTTGTCGTAGCGATATCCTTTGTAACTGCCATAAGCTGACGGTAGCCGTCACTTGCCTTGTCAATCTCAATCGCAGAAATATCAACAACTGACACAAGCACGCCAAAGCTCTCTTTCAGCCGCTCGCTGATGTCATATTCAATCGCATCGTTGATCTGTGCCGTTTTGCTTTCAATCTGAACAACGGGAATGCTGTGTGCCGCCGGAGCATTGGCAACACAGTCCTTAACATACCGGCAGACAGCATCACGAATCTGCTTCTGAAAATCGTCAAGGCTGAAATTATTGAGTCGATGCAGCTTGATGAACTCTCTATAATTCGAAATGCCGAAGCTAACCGTACCTCTGACAGCAACAGGCACGCCGAAATCTTCAAAGCGCGGATCATATACATCAAAAAATGGCACACCGAACTTTATCTGAACGATCTTGGCAAGGTTGATGAAATACACCTCAGCCTGAAATGGTGTTCCGCCCTCATACGCAAGCCCGACAATGCTTGCAAGGACAGGGAGGTTTGCAGTTTTAAGAACTTGATCGAACGGACCTTCAATAAAATCCTGCATGGTGCCGTTTTTCTGCTTGTATACAAAGACGGCGACTTCTCCATCCTTTACGCGTAGAGAAGATCCCCAGCGGATGGCGTTTTCTCTGTTTCCCTCACCAAGCTGCGCTCCGGCAGGATGCCATTTCCAGATCAGATAGGACGGCTCATCACAGCGGATTTCATCCATGAATCCGCCCTTGCGGTTATTTCTATCGAATAATGCCATCATAATACTCCTCCCGTTTTTAGATTGTGCCCATTACCAATATCCAAATAAGGGCAATAAATAGCAAAGAGCCTCCTATACAACATACCAGAAGCAATGGGAGCTGCCGTTTTCTCCTTTTAATCTCTCGCATCTTTTGCTCATACACGCCTTGAATATTCAAGAAATCCTGTGTGCCGCCGAACATAAGTCGAGCCTTTTGATATGCCTGCTCATATTTTGCTAACCAAGCATCAGATATCTCCCGTTGTGCCGGGTTGAATGTTTGATATTGCTGGCTATTAACACCGTACACTTTCATATCAATATTTGAAGATGCTAAGATGATGAATTCCATAATATCCTCTTTGTTGTTAGGAATGGAAAAGTTTTTGATTAAACCAACTATTTCTTCATCCACACTGGAAATCTGCCCCCCTCTTAACGCTTGAGTAAATATCGTATGCACTTTCCGTTGAGGTCTCTTTGCGTAAAGATTTTCTAATTTCGCCTGTACCTCCCGAACTGATCCAACAGCCTTCGCACCTCTGCGCTCATATCCACAGACTTCACAAACCGAATCATATGCGCCTAAAATACTTCCGCAATTCGGGCACTTGTGTATTTCACCGTCATATACTGTTTTTCTTTGACTTGTTGAACTGTTAATTTCCACCGCTTTACCACAGTTCGCACAGAATTTTGCACCTTCGACAAGTTCTTTTCCGCAGTTAATGCAATATGTCATACATGCTTACCTCTCTACTAAATCATATATTTTTCTCTGTTTTGACCGCATCGCATATATCGCCGATGTTGCAATCTAAATACTCACATATACGTAAAAGAACGGATAATGCAACATCTTCATTCCGCCGCATTTTGGTCATAGTTCCTGTGGCAATGTTCAAATCTTTTCTCAATGTAGCAGGAGAGATCCCCTTTTCGATGAGTAAGATCCACAGTTTTTTATAGCTAATTTCCATACGAACGCTCCTGTCTATAGTATGCCTAACCATATTGTAGACCACGAACATCAAAAAATCAATGCATTTTGCAAATTTCTTCATTCCATTTCGCAACTTCTTGAGAAATTTCTGGTTTAGCCTTGGGAAACTGCCTTTTTGCTTCCATGAAATTGGTTGTTATGACTTCCGTGAAGAACTTTGCCACACAGAAAAAGATTTCATCAAATAGCGCTTCTCTAATCCGTGAAACCGATGTGCGCGATAATGGCAGTTTTTGTTCTTTCAGAACATTTCAAACGGAAAGATGAAGTCTGATATGCCTACTTTTGAACAATGCCCCACGGAACGAGAAACAAGCAAATTTCGCCCCTTAAACGCACAAAAACAAGCGACATCCAACCAAAGTTGAATGTCGCCTGTTTTGTCCAATCCTGTCTGGCAGATGCCGATTTCGTACTTTTCTCAAATTACTGTCTTATCGGCACACGGCAAAGGCGCGCCACTTTTTACGCATTTCTGAGGCTTATTTCCCCCATGGAGATATGCTCCTCCGCGCCGTCAACGTCGGCGACGAGGGCGTAGCTTTCGTCGATATCCCGCGCGAAGGCCGCGCGGCTGACGCCGTTCCGGATGAGCGTGACGGGGCGGTTTATGCTGACGCAGAGGCGGCGGTAATCGGCAAGACAGCAGGCGGGGTCCGTCTGCCACGCGGCGTACATCGCGTCCAGCTCCTCGATTATGGCGGCGGCGACGTCCTCCAGCTCGAAGCGGCGGCCAAGCTCACCGAAGAGGGAACCGGCGGTATCGCGCAGCTCCTCCGGGAAGTCTGCGGGCGCGGTGTTTATGTTCAGCCCCATGCCGATGACGACGTACAGTCGGCCGCGCACGGTGGAGGACTCGACAAGGATGCCGCAGAGCTTTTTGCCGTTTATCAGAAGGTCGTTCGGCCATTTTATTTCGGGCGTGACGCCGCAGGCGCGCGCCAGCGCACGGCACAGCGCCACCGCCACGCAGGGCGTGAGCGTCTGCACACGCTCAAGCGGACAACGGGGGTACAGCAGCATGGAGAGGTACAGCCCGCCCTCCGGCGATTCAAAGCCGCGCCCCAGACGGCCGCGGCCGCTGGTCTGCTTTGCGGCGGCGAGAACGAAGCCGTCCGGCACGCCGCAGGAGGCCAGCCCCTTTAAAAGCGTGTTGGTGGAGGTCACGCAGGGCTTGAACACCACGGGCGCGGAGCGGGAAAGAGAGTCGAGCGGCATATTATTCCCCCTCCTTTTTCACAAGCGCCATGAAGTCCGCATGGGCGCGCGGACTGCCCGCGGCGACGCTGCTTTTTCCGCTGCCGAAGCCGAGAGGCGCGCCGTCAACGGCGGTGCACACGCCGCCGGCCTCCGTCACGATGAGCGCGCCCGCGGCGTAATCCCACAGCGAAAGCGACAGCTCAAAGTACAGCCCCGCGCGCCCGGCCGCGACGGCGCACAGGTCAAGCTCCGCCGAGGCGAAGCGGCGGAGGTCAAGGCTTGCGTCATACGCAAGGCGCGCAAGGCGGAAGGTCTCATCCGTGAGCGAGGCGTCATAGGGCGAGGTGCCGAGGCAGAACACCGTCTCGCTGAGCGACGCGTCCTCCACGTGCAGCGCCCTGCCGTTGAGATACGCCCCGCCGCCGCGAAGCGCGGTGAACAGCTCATCTGTATAGGGGTCGTAAACGGCGGCGGCCATGACCGTGCCGAAGCTCATATAGGCCACGGAAATGCAGCTGTGATGCATACGGCGGACGAAGTTCATCGTGCCGTCGATGGGGTCGATGACAAAGACCTGCGCGGCGGAAAGCTCCTCCTGCACGCGGCTCTCCTCGCAGAAAAAGCGCGCCCCCGGCACGGCCTCACGCAGCCGCGCGACGAGCAGCGCCTGCACGCGCCTGTCATACTCCGTCACGACGTCGCGGTGGCCGGTCTTTATTTCGGCCATTATGCCGTGCGCGTGCATTATGAGCGCGGCGGCCTCGTGCTCCGCCGCGACGATGGCGGAAAGGATATTTTCAAGCTCAGTTTTCATTGCTGTTCTCCATCCTGCGCCGCGCGTGAGATACAAAAATACAAAAAAGTAAAAAGTAAAGTGCGGCGCAGGTGCATTATAGCACCTGCGCCGGCAGTATGTCAAAAAAGCCTCGCAGAGTTTCGCGTCAGCAGACGCGAAAGCAATATGATCTGTTTTCTGCCGCGACATGTGCGTGGCGGAAAACACTTTGCGCGGAGTGAGCGTCGAATTGTCCGCTGTCAGCGGACAACTGAGGCGCAGAACGCAGCGAAGCTTTCTCGAAAAAGTGGCAAGGCCACTTTTTCGACAGTCTCTGCGCCGCAGACTGTCAAAACAGCACCTGCGCCGGGATATGTCGAGATGTTTGCCTGCGGTCACAGCTCCGCAGACAGGAGCTTTCCTGCCATGGTCTTTGTGCCGAGGATCCAGATAAGGTCGCCGTTCTGGAGCGTCATGTTAATGTCCGGCTGCGCGATGGGCAGACGGTTGCGCTGAAGGCCGAGGATCATGCAGTCGTAATCCTCACGGATACGGCTGTCCTTGATGGCGCTGCCGGCGAAGGGAGAGTCCTTATCGACACTGATGGCGTAGGAGTAGATGTCGCCGTCAGAGCCGTTCTCACTCTCTATGAACTCGCGCAGGGTGGGAAGCTTGCGGCTTTCATCCAGAGAAAGGCCGAGGCACATGCCGTGGATGGAGTCGGCCTCGCCCACGACATAGATGCGGTCATGCTTGGATATGACGGTGCTTCCGGCGGGCATGTTGATATGCTTCTTGCCGCGGACGAGCTTGACGACGTTCACGCCGTACACCCCGCCCCAGCCGAGGTCTATGAGGCTCTTCCCTGCGACGCCCTGCTCAGGGCAGTCGAAGTCGAGTACGTACAGCTTTTCGTCCAGCCATTCTGTGGCCGCGCCGCTGTCCTCAAACTTGCCGAGGTTGCGCTCGTTGAAGTTGGCAAGGAAGCGCGCCTCGACCGAGAGATACGCCGAAGCGAACGCGCCGGAGCGGTAGATGAGCAGCACCGCAACGGCAATGACGGGCAGCAGCCACGCGCCGTTCATCCCCGTGACGGACTGGATGGGCGCGAAGGCGATGAGCACGATGATGATAAGGCGGCAGGCGTTGAGCGCCATGAGCGGCAGACGGTTCTGCCGACCCTTCATCCACAGCGCGACATACTGCGGCGACTTCACGTCCAGCATGGGGCGGATGAAAAGCGCAATGCCGAGATACACCGCCAGAAGGCATATGGCCTGCGCCATCCAGCGCTGCGGCAGATATTCGCCAAGCGCGGGGTAGAGGAAGTGTATGCCGATGATGACAAGGCCCAGCATGATAACGCCGTAAAACAGCGTCGTCTTTGCATAGCGGCGCATATACGCGGCCCAGTCGCTGTCCTGCGACTCGCCGTCGCCGCCGTCCTTCGCGGCATAGCCGTCGAGCTTTGCCACAAGCTTCTTCGGCAGGAGCTTTTCCACGCCGTCGCAGATCTTGTCAGCGCCCTTGATGCAGGTGGGCGTGGTGAGAGTGGTGATGACAGAGACGGAGACGATGATGGGGTATGTGTAATCCGCGATGACGCCGAGGGACATGCCCAGCGTTGCGATGATGAAGGCGAATTCGCCTATCTGCGCCAGAGAGCAGCCGCAGTGGATGGCGTTTTTAAGCGTCTGCCCGGAGAGGAGCACGCCAAGGGACGAGAAGAACAGCTTGCCCACGAGCGTGACGGCCGTGATGAGCAGGATGGGGCCGATGTAGGCCACGACCTTGGACGGGTCGAGCATCATGCCCACGGACAGGAAGAACACCGCGCCGAAAAGATCCTTCACGCCGGAGGTGAGGTGCTCCACCCGCTCGGCGTGCACCGTGCCCGCAAGCAGGGAGCCTGCGAGGAACGCGCCCAGCGCCGACGAGAAGCCCAGCGCGTTCGCCAGCAGCACCATGCCGAAGCAGATGCCCAGCGAGACGACGAGCAGAGTCTCATCGTTCATGAAGGTGACGGATTTGTTGAGCAGCGTGGGCAGCAGGTATATGCCGAGAATGAGCCAGAGGATGAGGTACAGCACCAGCAGCCCCAGCTTCAGCGCCAGATCCCCGCCGGAGATATTCTGGCTGACGGAGATGGTGGAGAGGATGATCATCATGAAGATGCCGGCGATATCCTCAATGACCAGCGTGCCGAAAACAAGCTGGGCGAAGTTCTTCTTCGTCACGCCAAGCTCGTCAAAGGCCTTGATGATGATGGTGGTGGAGCTCATCGAGAGCATACCGCCGAGGAAAATACTGTCCATCACGCCCCAGCCGAGGAGCTGACCCGTGACGTAGCCCAGCAGCAGCATACCGCCGACTTCCGTAAAGGCCGTGATGACGCCTGTGCCGCCGACCTTGGCAAGCTTATGCAGGTTGAACTCAAGGCCGAGGGAGAACATGAGGATGATTATGCCAATCTCACTCCAGGTGCTGATGGACACCTCGTCCGCCACGGTGAAGAACCACGGCATGTACGGCCCTATCAAAAAGCCCGCGAGAATGTATCCGAGAACGACAGGCTGTTTAAGCTTTCTGAAAATGATGGTAACGACCCCGGCTGTGAGCAGCATCAGGGCAAGGTCAGATATAAGTTCGGGTAAATGCACTATAAACGGTACCTCCTGTAATTATCAGTCGCCTTCGATCATGCGGTAACCCACGCCGACCTCAGTGAAGATATACTGCGGCTCAGCCGGGTTCTTTTCGATCTTGCGGCGGATGTTTGCCATGTTGACGCGCAGGATCTGGTTGCTGCCCTTGCTCTGCGGACCCCACAGCTCTTTCATTATAAAGTCATATGTCAAGACTTTGCCGGCGCATTTGCCGAGCAAAGCGACGATTTTGTACTCATTTTGCGTAAGATGGGCATTTTCACCGGCAATGAGCACCTGATGCTTGTCGTAGTCGATGGTGAGATCCCCGGCCGTGAACTTGCCGGAGGAGGCGAGAGACTCGTTTGCGATGCCGGAGCGCGTGTGCCGGATGGCGACGCGCACGCGGGCGAGAAGCTCCGCCGCGCCGAAGGGCTTGGTTATGTAATCGTCCGCGCCCTTGTCCAGCGCGGAGACCTTGTCGCGCTCATAGCTGCGCGCGGACACGACGATGATGGGAAGCTGCGTCCACTGGCGCACCGTCTCGATTATCTGCATCCCGTCCATGTCCGGCAGGCCGAGGTCGAGCACGACGAGATCCGGACAGTGCGAGCTTATCATGGAGAACGCCTCGCTGCCGGAGCGCGCGATGATAACGTCGTATCCGTTGGAGCTGAGAATGGCGCGGATGAAGCCGGAAATGCTTTTTTCATCCTCTACTACAAGTACCTTATCCCTGATATTCATAATCCTGTCCTCCCAATGGCAGAGTAAATTTGAACTGTGCGCCGCCGTGCGGCAGATTTGCGGCGGATATCTCGCCGCCGTGCGCGTGGACGATGGTGCGGCACACGGACAGCCCTATGCCCATGCAGCGCGTGCTGTCGGTGCTCTGCACGCCGGAGAAGGGCAGCGTATCGTCGAAAAGATGGCCGAGCAGCCGCGGCTCGATGCCGTTGCCGTCGTCCGTGACGGTCACTGCGGCAAATTCCCCCTCCGTCGAGACGGACACGGAGACGGTGCTCGTCTTGCCGCCGTGAATGACGGCGTTGTCAAGAAGGTTGAGCAGCACCTGCTCTATCAGCATGGCGTCCATCTTGGCGAAGATGATGCTGTCCGGCACGGAGACGGACACCGTGACGTCGGGATAGCGCTTTTTGAAGTTAACGACGGTCTCACTGACGACCTCCTCAAGCATTTCGTCCTGAAGCTTGAGCGTGCCTGTCTGCCCGTCGGTCATGCGCGTGATGGAGAGAAGATTTTCGACCATGCGGCACAGCCACTCCGCGTCCTTCTTCACGTCGGTGAGAAGCTCGCGCCGCTGCGTGTCGGAAAGCGTGCCCTTATCGTCCAGCACGACGCCGATATTGCCGCTGATGGAGGTGAGCGGCGTGCGCAGGTCGTGCGAAATGGCGCGGAGGAGATTGGCGCGCGTTTTTTCCCTTTCGGACTCGCTTTTTATCTTCTCCTGCTCCTTGAGGCGCGAGGTCAGCGTGGACACGGCGCAGCCCACGGCAAGCATCGTCAGAAACGTGAGCGGGTAGCCGTAGATGGAGAAGTTTATCTTCATGTACGGGTATGTAAAGGCCCAGTTGACGGCAATGACGCTTGTGAAGGAGGCGAGCATCCCGTAAAAGTACCCGTCCGTCATAATGGCCGTGACGAGCACGGCGAGGACGAAGATGAGCGGAACATATACGTCCGTTGACGGCGCGTTGCGCAAAAGTGTGCTTGTGGCGCAGGCCGTCAGCATTGCCAGCACGAACACCAGCCAGCCCTTGAAGGACATCGGGAAGTAATCGTGCAGGCGGATATTCGGTTTTTTGCGTGGCTTTATATGCATCACGTCCCTTCCGCGGCGAAGCCGCATATAAAAATCTTTACATCAGTATATCAAATATAACACAAAAAATGTTAAGACGGCGTTAAGAAATTTGCATGCCGTGCGGCGGAAATACCGGCGATACGCAAAAAAACCTGAGAAATCAAGAGAAAATGCGAAAAAACGCCGTGCAAATTTCTTTGCACGGCGTGCGATCTTCCGTTCAGAGCTTAACTCAATATCTGTTGTAGCGGCTGAAAAGCTCGTCGATATCGGAGGGGTCGGTGTGCGGATCGTCCTCCGGCTCGTCATAGCCAGAATAGCCGCCGTATCCGTCGTAGTCGTCCTCATCCGTCTCGCCGTAGTCGTAATAGCCGCCGTCGTCGTACTCTTCCTCCTGCCGGCGGTAGCTGTACTGCTGGTGCTGCTGCCTCTCCTGCTCCAGCCGGCGCTGCTCGCGCGCACGGCGGCGCTGGGCCTCGGCGCGGCGGCGCTCCTCCAGATGGCGGCGGCGCAGCGCACGGTAACGCGCGACGAGTATGAGGTACACGGCGGCAAGCGCGACAACGATGATGATGAGCGTGATGACCCAGCCCTTGCTGAAGAAGGCCTTGAGCTGCGTCTTTATATACTCGCTTCTGGAAAGCTCCACAGCGGTGGGATTGACGAGCTTTATCACGCCGTAATCGTGCCCGCCGGCGGAGATGCGGACCTCGCCAAGCTCCGTTCCGGCCTCAAGCGGGGCCACGAGCTTGTCCTCATATATGCGCACGTCCGTCGTGATGGAGGCGTCGTCAATATCGTTGGGCAGGAGGGCGCGCACGTCCTCCACCGGGCGGAGGATGACGTTCCCGTCGCCCTCGGCGAGATCGACCGTGACCTTCTGGGAGAACTGGGAGGCGGAGAGCAGCGTGCGGTAGGAGAAGTTATCAAAGGCCCAGTCGTAAAGGTCGATGGTGTTTTTGAAGTTGCCGAATTCCGGCTCCTGCGTGTTGAGCTCACCCCCGCAGCCCATCACCACGGCGAGCAGGCGGACGTCGCCGCGCTGCGCGGTGGAAATGAGGCAGTAGCCCGCGGCGCGGGTATAGCCCGTCTTGACGCCGGCCGCGCCCTCATAGAGATAGTCGTGGCCGAGATTCTGCTGCGCGACGGAGGCGTAGTAGCCGCCGTTGCAGATAAGGGCGTTGGAGTTATAGAACTCACGCGCCTCGGACATGTTGGTGGGGTCGGTCTTATAATAATCCGCGTCGCATATCACGAGAAAGTCGGGGTGGCTGACGGCCTCCTTGGTGATGAGGTACATATCGTAGGCCGTGGTATAGTGCCCGTCGTTTGAAAGGCCGTTCGGGTCGAGAAAGTGCGTGTTGGTGCAGCCAAGCTCGGCCGCGCGCTCGTTCATCCTGTCCACAAAGGCGCTGACGCTGCCGGAGATATATGTGGCGAGGATGTTGCACGCCTCGTTCGCCGAATGCATTATCGCGCAGTAAAGCAGGTCCTTATACGTCATCTGCTCACCGGGCTGAATGTTGGAGTTGCTGGCGTCCTCGCCCATGCCCGTCCACGCGTCCGCCCCGGCGGTGACGATGTCCTCCATGCGGCACTGGCCGCTCTCTATGGCCTCTATCGCAAGAAGGCCGGTCATGATCTTCGTAAGGCTGGCGGGGGAGCGCTGCTCCTCGGCGTTCTTGGAATAGAGTATCTCGCCGGAGTTGAGGTCCGCCAGAAGCACGGCCTTGGCGCTGAGATCGGGATCGTCCAGCGCGGAGGCGGAGGGGGCAAGCGCGCACAGCGCGAGGCATATTATAAGAATAAGAGGGAAAATTTTAATTTTTTTCATTTTGCTCTCCCGTTTTTTTTCGGAATGTGGTAGAGTATTATCAAGGCGGCAAAACGGGCGGCGGAAACGCGCACCGCGGCCGAAACGTATGCGCCCGGCGCCTCGGGCCGATGCATACATCATTATATTATAAGGTTTTGCCGGGGAAAATGCAACAAAAAATAATTGCCGGTGGAGCGCCGGTGGGGGAAACGACTTTGAAAAGACGGACTTCGGCGGCGCTGATGGCCGCAATAACGGCGATCTTCATCGCGGCGGCAGTCCTGACGCCGGTCACGGCGGGCGGCGGGATAAGGGCGCGGCATGCCGCCGACGCGGAGATAATGACCGGCGGCGATGATGGAGACGCCGCGGACGGCGAGCTTCTGCCGGGAGAGACGGTGAACATAAACACCGCCTCCGCCGCGGAGCTTGCGCGTCTGCCGGGGATAGGCCCGGTGCTGAGCGAGAGGATAGTCGCCTACAGGGAAGAAAACGGGGCGTTTTCCGCAAAAGAGGAAATAATGAACGTGGACGGCATAGGCAAGGCGCGCTATGCCGCCATAGCCGCCCTTATAACAACGGGGGCGGACGGACAGGGCGGCAGCGCCGCGATAGGAGAAGCGAAATGAAAATACTTGTAGTTGACGACGAAAAGCTGCTCGTAAAGGGCATAAAATTCAATCTGGAGAACGAGGGCTACACCGTGGACGCGTGCTATGACGGCGAGGAGGCCGTGGCGGCGGCGCGCACGGGCGGCTATGACCTTATAATACTCGACCTGATGATGCCGAAGAAGGACGGGCTTCAGGCCTGTCAGGAGATACGCAGCTTTTCCACGGTGCCGGTGATAATGCTGACGGCGCGCTCAGAGAGGGCGGATCTGCTGATGGGCTTTGAGTCGGGGGCGGACGATTATCTGACGAAGCCCTTTGACATACTTGAGATGAAGGCCCGCGTGCGCGCGCTGCTGAGGCGCGCGTCCATCACGCCCCCGGCGGAGGCGGCGCTGTCCTCCGTGCTGACGAAGGGGCACATCACCGTCGATGAGGAGCGGCGCAGCGCCGCGAAGAACGGCGTGCCGATAGACCTGACGATGAAGGAGTTCGACCTCATCCTCTTCCTGATGAAAAATCCGGGGCGCGTATACTCGCGCGAAAACCTGCTGGATCTGGTGTGGGGCTACGACTATCAGGGGGATACGCGCACGGTGGACGTGCACATCCGCCGCCTGCGCGAAAAGCTGGAGCTTGACCCGGCGAATCCGCGCTACATCGTGACGAAGTGGGGCGTGGGCTACTATTTCGCGGATTAAGGAGCAGGCATGCGCAGTTTACGCTTTCAATTCATAGGCTTTATAACGACGCTGCTGGTGATACTGCTGGTGCTGCTGAACATCTTTCCGATAACCTCGTCGCGCGACAGGGTGTTTGAGGAGAAGAAAAACTCGCTGAGCAGTCAGGCGGCGGTGGTCGCCTCGTCGCTGGCGAACCTTGAAAGCCCCGGCCGCGACAACATAAAGGACGTGCTGCTGCTGCTGGACATAAGCGGCTTTGCGCGCACCGTCGTCGTGGATGAGACCGGCGCGGTGCTGTACGACGAGGGCAGCGCGGCGCTGGATACGGAGGCGGGAGACGTGGCGGCGGCGCTGTCTGGAAAGACGGTGTTCCGCTCCCTTTTCGCGGACACGGCGTTTGAAAGCTGCTTCGCCATGCCGATGACGAGTCAGGGCGCGACAGTGGGCGCGGTGTACCTGCGTGAGCACGACACCGAGCGGGCGGAAATGATAAAGACGATGCAGGGCAGGATACGCATGACCTCGCTTGTGATAGCGGGCGCGGCGCTCATTCTGGCGGCGCTTTTCGCAAACGTGCTGCTGCGGCGCATACACGAGCTGGTGGAGTCGATGCGCATCGTCGCCTCCGGCAACTACGGATACCGCCTTGCCACGCGCGGCCATGACGAGCTGACGGAGCTGGGCGAGGAGTTCAACATGCTGACAGAGCGTCTTGAGACGACGGAGCGGTCGCGCCGGCGCTTTGTGTCGGACGCGTCGCACGAGCTGAAAACGCCGCTGGCCTCCATACGGCTTCTGGCCGACAGCATCGTGCAGAGCGAGAACATGAACGCGAGCACCGTGCGCGAATTCGTCACGGATATCGGCGACGAGGCGGCGCGCTTGCAGCGCACGACGGAAAAGCTGCTGGATCTGAGCCGCATGGACGACGACGTGCTCTTCGTGCCGGAGCCGGTGGATCTCAAGCAGGTGTCCGTGGACGCGCTGGTGCTGCTGCGCCCGCTTGCCGACAGCCGGAAGGTGCGGATGCGCAGTGAGCTGGAGGACGGCTGCGTCGTGATGGCGACGGTGGACGACATGTTCCATATAATATTCAACCTTGTTGAAAACGCAATAAAATACAACGTCGAGGGCGGAAACGTGCTATTGAAGCTGCGCGGCGATGAGGAGACGGTGAAGCTGTCCGTGTCGGACACGGGCATTGGCATCCCGGAGGAGGACCGGTTCAACATCTTCTCGCGCTTTTACAGGGTGGACAAGGCGCGCTCACGCGAGGCCGGGGGCAGCGGGCTTGGCCTGAGCATCGTGCACGACGCGGTGCAGCTTCACGGCGGAACGATAACCGTCGGCGCAAACAAGCCGCAGGGCTCCATCTTCATCGTGAGCTTTCCGCGGCCGACACCGGAGGAGACAGGAATATGAACAACATAGAAAGAATACAGGAAAGACTGGCATCGGCCGGGCTGGACGCGCTTTTGATAACGGACGAGAAGGATCAGCGCTACGCGCTGGGCTTCCCGTTCACGGACGGTGCCGTCGTCGTGTCGCGGCGCGGGGCGTGGCTCATCACGGACTCGCGCTATATCGAGGCGGCGGAGGCCGCCGCGGGCGGCTTTGCCAGGGTCGTGCAGTACGACGCGGCGCATCCGCTCACAGCGCGCGTGCGCGCGGTGACAGAGGCGGAGGGGATAGCCCGCCTCGGCGCGGAGGAGGACAAGCTGAGCCACGCGGCCTTCCTGCGCTGGGAAAAGGCGCTGGGCATGAAGCTCGAGGACGCGCAGGGAATATTGAAGAGCCTGCGCGCGGCGAAAAATGAAGAGGAGATCGCCGCGATGCGGGAGGCACAGGCCATCGCGGAGGCGGCGCTGGCGGAGACCCTGCCGCTCATCCGCCCCGGCGTGAGCGAACGCGAGATCGCGGCGGAGCTGGTGTACAGGATGCTGCGGCACGGCTCAGAGGGGAACTCCTTCGACCCGATAGTGATAACGGGGAAAAAGACCAGTATGCCGCACGGCGTGCCCGGCGATGAGCTTATCGCCGCGGGCGACTTCGTGACGATGGACTTCGGCTGCATAAAGCACGGGTACTGCTCCGACATGACGCGCACCGTCGCCGTGGGCAGCGCGAGCGAGGAGATGCGCAACGTTTATGCCATCGTGCTCAAGGCGCAGCTTGCCGGCATCGCGGCGGCGCGCGCGGGGATACCGGGCCGCGAAATAGACGCGGCGGCGCGCGGCGTCATACGGCAGGCGGGCTACGGCGAGTTCTTCGGACACGGCTTCGGGCACTCGCTGGGGCTGGACATACACGAATGGCCCAACGCCAACCCCTCCGGCGCGGACATAATGCCCGCCGGGTCCGTCGTCAGCGCGGAGCCGGGAATATACATCCCAGGGCGCTTCGGCGTGCGTATAGAGGACGTGATGGTGCTGCGCGAGGGCGGCTGTGAGGTCATAACAAAGGCCCCGAAGAAGCTTATCATCCTGTGACGCGGCAAAATTTGCGCGCGTCCGAATAAAAACTCTTGCAAAATGCGCATATATACTGTAAAATGACAAGGCTAAGTATGTACTATGCTAAAGCATAATCTATATATGGGAGGACCCTTTTTATGATCACAGCAGGCGATTTCAGAAACGGCGTTACCTTTGAGATGGACGGCCAGGTCATGCAGGTCGTTGAGTTCCAGCATGTCAAGCCCGGCAAGGGCGCGGCTTTCGTGCGCACCAAGATGAAGAATGTCATCACCGGCGCCGTGACGGAGACTTCTTTCAACCCCACCGCAAAGTTCGAGAACGCGACGGTTGACCGTCAGACCATGGAGTTCAGCTATGCCGACGGCAACCTCTACTACTTCATGAACCCCGAGACCTATGAGCTTGAGCCGGTCGATGCCTCCGTTCTGGGCGACAACTTCAAGTTCGTCAAGGAGAACATGGAATGCACCATCTACTCCTACAAGGGCAAGGTCTTTAATGTTGAGCCGCCCTTCTTCGTGGAGCTCGAGGTCACCGAGACCGACCCCGGCTTTGCCGGCAACACCGCCACCAACGCCACCAAGCCCGCAACGCTTGAGACCGGCGCGGAGATAAAGGTCCCGCTGTTCATCGACGTCGGCGAGAAGATCAAGGTCGATACCCGCACCGGCGAGTATCTCAGCCGCGCGTAAGAGACATAATAAAAAAGATAAAGGGGAGACTCAAAAGAGTCTCCCCGGCTTGTCAGAAGCCTGATAAAATCCCACCGGCGAAAATTTGTAAATTTTCGCCACCTCCCTTTTCAAGGGAGGCAAGGGTGCGCCGTGAATTTGCTGTGCGTATCACCGAACTAGGGCAAGCGTGCTTCTTCGCTATACCACCAGACCGGCTGTATGCAGTTCATAATCCGCTTCATCATGGCTCCCTTGCAAAGGGGGCTGTCACACGCATACTTTACGTATGCGATGTGACTGGGGGATTGAATGCATGACTGCCGCCTGCGGCCATGGTCATGATGCATCTGACAAGAATTCCACCGTGTCATACGCCTGTACGGCGTGACAGCATAAACAGCATGATGAAGGTTTCAGTTCTGAAGGAGGTTTAAAAGTAATGACAATTGTTGAAAAGGCAGCCTATTTGAAGGGACTCACCGAGGGTCTGGGCGTCGATCCTGAATCCAGAGACGGGAAGCTGTGGGGCGCGCTTTGCGAGCTCGTTTCCGACATGGCGCATGAAATAGAGGACCTTCAGGAGAGTAATCTGGATTTCGCCGGCGCGCTGGACGATATGAGCGACGAGCTGAACTATCTGGAGGAGCTGACGTGCGATCTGGATATGCCGGAGGATGAGGATGACGATGACGATGAGTACTACCGGCCTTCCGGCTGCGGCAGGCGCTGCTGCGTCTCCGGCAGTGAGGACGGCGAGGACGAGGATGAAGAGCTGAGCTATGACGGCGTGATGTACGACGTGACCTGCCCCGTGTGCGGGGAGGAGATCACCTTCGACGAGGACACGCTCACGGAAGGCTCCATCATCTGCCCGCAGTGCGGGGAAGAGCTTGAGTTCGACCTCGACGGCGAGGATGCGCCGCAGGAGACGGACGGCGGGGACGAGGAATAAGCCGCAGTCACCGCTTGAGCTTGCCCGGACTCATGCCGAAGCATTCCCGGAACGCCCGGTGAAAAGAAGAATAATCCGCAAAGCCGCTGTCCGCAGCGGCTTTGCTTGCGCTTACGCCCTCGCGGATGAGGCGCGAGGCGTACAGAAGCCGCTTCTGCCTGACGTAGGCGTGCACGGTGCTGCCCGTCTGCGCCTTGAAAAGACGCATGAAGTGATACCGGCTGAGATAGATCCTGTCCGCCAGTGCGTCCACGGTAAGCTCCCGGCCGAGGTTTTCATTTATGTATGAAAGCGTGTCCGCAATCTTCGGGTCAAGGCGCGCCTCCTCCGTCTCCGGGGCGGCCGCGGCGATGCGGTTTATGCGGATGAGAAGCTGCATCATCATGGTGTCGCGCATGGCCTGCGCGCCGAGGGCCTCATCCTCCAGCGCGGCCTCATACGCTTTCAGTGCGGCTTCAAGCTCCGCGCGCTGGCGCGCGTCCGGCGCGAGAAGGTTCCGCCCGGACTTGTCGGCGCGGTCGAAGCAGTCCATCAGCCCGGCCTCCGGCATGATGCGGTCAAAATACTTCCGGTCGAGGTAGATGATTATCCTGTCGTAAGGCTCGCTTTTGTTTATGAGCGCCTTGTGGATGGCGTGGTGCTTCACCAGCAGCACATCCCACGGACGCAGGCGGTACACCGTGTCCTCAAGGGCGTAGTCCACGCTGCCGGAAATGAGCAGCACGAGCTTGTCAAAGTCGTGGAAGTGGAAATCCCTCTCCTGCCCGGCGGTGTCGCGCAGGTGGAAGTAATGATAATTTTCATGGAGATAGCCCTCGAGGGCGAAGCTGGCCTCTTTTTTCATGCGGCACACTCCGTGGATGCGGAAGATTCCGGCAGACGCGCTTCGTCTGCCGTTTGTTTTTTGTAGTATACAGCACTTTTTGCAAGGTTTCAAGCCGGGAACGCGGAAAAGAACGCAGAATGAGCGGCGCGGGCTATACGCGCCCGGGAAAATTATACGGAATTTCTCCCTTTTTGCGCAACATATCCCGGAAAAGGGTGTCTATATAGGTGAAAGCGGTCTTATTACTGAGCATGAGGTGAGGATATGGACGATACCCAGATAATAGACCTGTACTGGCAGCGCTCCGAACGCGCCATAGCGGAGACGGACGCGAAATACGGCGCTTACTGCCGGATGGTCGCGCTGAACATAACCGGCGATACGCGCGACGGGGAGGAGCGCGTCAGCGACACGTGGCTTGCCGCGTGGAATTCAATGCCGCAGGCGCGCCTCGCACAGCCTCAGTATCCGCGTCCTCACCGCGCCTATGGTATCCATGTCCGCCTCCGTTTTATATTATTTAGCCGAACCGGCGGGGGCACGACAGCCTCCGCCGGATTTTGCACGGGATATATTGTTTAATCAGCTTGTCAAAAAAGTCTGTGAGACTTTTTTGACCGCGCTTATCCGCCGGGCATTTTGAAAGCGTTCAAAATGCCGCTTCGCCCGAAAGCCTTGATGTATCAAGCCTTTCTGCGGCGGTTTATCCAATTTGAGGCGGGCCTTTTCTCGCTGCGGCTCGGTCACGGCACGGCTCTGACATGCCCCCGGCATGTCATTCACTCCCGTGCCGCCGCTTCGCTACCCTCAAGCTCCCCTGCTGCTCTGTCTCTTTACTTTGCAGCATGGATTCTTTGACAGTCTCGTTTAATTCAGTACGCCTCAGTACGCCACGCCCCAGTAGATCATGTGCTTTGCGGGCTTGCCGCAGCATGCGCACACGTCGCCGAGGTGCTCCTGCTCGAAGGGGATGCAGCGCGAGGACATGCCGGCCTTTTCCTTCATGTCCAGCTCACACTGGAGGTCGCCGCACCACATGGTCTTGATGAAGCCGCCGTTTTCTTCCTGAAGCTTCTTCGCCTCGTCGATGGAATAGGCGGTGTAGCAATGCTCGTCCAGATTTTTCTTCGCCTTGGCGTAGAGGCCGTCCTGCACGGCGTCGAGCAGCTCCGGGATGCGCGCGGCAAGCTCGTCCAGAGAGACGCTGACCTTCTCGCCGTTGTCGCGGCGGACGGCCATGCAGACGTTGTTCTCAATGTCGCGCGGGCCGATCTCAACGCGGAGGGGCACGCCCTTCATCTCATACTGCGCGCACTTCCAGCCGAGGCTGTTGTCGCTGACGTCGATGCGGGTGCGGATGCCGGCGGCACGAAGCGCCTCATAGATAGCCGTGGCCTTCTCCGTCACGCCGGACTTATGCTGCGCCACGGGAATGACGACGACCTGCACCGGCGCGATGCGCGGCGGCAGGACAAGGCCGTTATTGTCGCCATGGGTCATGATTATGCCGCCGATGATGCGCGTGGAAAGCCCCCAGGAGGTCTGGTACGGGTGCTTCTGCTGGTTGTCCTTGTCGGTGAAGGTGATGTTGAACTGCTCGGCGAAGCCCTGACCGAAGTAGTGGCTGGTGCCGGACTGGAGGGCCTTCTTGTCGTGCATCATGCACTCGATGGTGTAGGTGTTGACGGCACCGGCGAACTTCTCCTTCTCCGTCTTGTTGCCGCGGATGACGGGCATGGCGAGGAAGTTTTCGCACAGGTCGGCGTAGACCTCAAGCTGGTGCAGCGTCTCCTCGCGGGCCTCCTCCTCGGTGGCGTGAAGGGTGTGCCCCTCCTGCCAGAGGAATTCCCTGCCGCGCAGGAAGGGACGCGTCGTCTTTTCCCAGCGCAGAACGGAGCACCACTGGTTGTATTTCATGGGCAGGTCGCGCCAGGAATGCACGACATGACTCCAATGGTCGCAGAAAAGCGTCTCGGACGTCGGGCGGATGCAGAGCTTTTCGGGAAGCTCCTCACTGCCGCCGATGGTGACCCATGCGCACTCGGGCGCGAAGCCCTCAACATGGTCCTTCTCCTTCTGAAGGAGACTTTCGGGGATGAGCAGGGGCATGGACACGTTTTCATGTCCGTCCCGCTTGAACATGCCGTCAAGGATATGCTGGATATTCTCCCAGATAGCATAGCCATACGGGCGCAGAATGTACAGACCCTTTACGCCGGAGTAATCGACAAGCTCAGCCTTGGTGCACACGTCCGTGAACCACTGGGCGAAATCGACCTCCATATCGGTGATCTGTTCTACCTTTTTGTCTTTTGCCATTTTATTTTCTCCATTCGATCGCCAGGGCCCTTGCCCCGCCGTATTTTTCGCGCCCGGCACGCCCGCGGGGACGGACAGACGCATCAAATTATTTTACAGTCCCCATTTTGCTTTGTCAATACACCCATATCCATATTTTTTCTTGACCTTGCGCCCCACGAAATGTATAATAGTTGCGTTTGAGGACACATACGCTTGGAGGTGACTCATATAAATAAGCAAAAATTCCTTGCCGAGCTGGGAAAGCTGCTGACCTTTATGTACGATGAGGACAGGCAGACCGCCCTTGCAATGTACGGCAGAATGTTTGACAACGCACGCGACGAGCAGGCGCTGATACAGTTCCTTATCTCCCCCACGCGGCAGGCCGTCGTAATCGCGCGCGCGTATAACGCCAGAGAGCGCAAGCTCCAGGTGAGCACGCAGGCCAAGGACCCGCTGTATGACGAGCAGGAGGGCACGCCCGACTTCGTGCACGCGATAGAGGCGCTTGAGGACGAGGCGATAAGCCGGAAGCTTATCGTGCCGGAGGTGTCAGAGGATCAGTTCAGCCTCTTTGCCGACGGGGTGCACCCGCAGGAGGAAGAGGAGCCCGTGCCCGTGACGCCCGCGCCCGCAAAGGCTGCGGAGGCGGAAGAAGATGCCCCCGCGGAGGATATCGAGCCGGAGGCCGCACAGCCCGCAGAAAGCGCGGAGGACGCCGCGCCTGATGTGCCCGCCGCAGAGGACGAGGCAGATGCGGAGGCCGGCGCTGCCGCGGCGGATGAGGACGACGGCGACGAGGTGGACGCGTTCCTTTCCGACTTTTCCATAGACGGCAACGAGCTGGACGGGCAGGATGAAGCGCCGCAGGCCAAGGCCGCGCCCGTACCTGTTGAGGCGGAGGACCCGGACGAGCTGCCGGACTTCACCTTTGACGCGCCGCCCCGGCCGCAGGCCGCGCCGCGCCGCGACGGACAGGTGAAGAGAAATGCCCCGCCCGCGGTGGAGCTTACTGAGCGCCGGGCGAACGTGCCGCTTCTCATACTGTACATAATTATCGCCGTTCCCCTGACGGCGCTGGGCGTGCTGATACTTCTCCTGCCGACGCTGCTTTTCCTTGCGCTGGCGGGCGGCGCGATAGTGGTGGGCTGCCTTGCGCTGACCTCCGCCTTCGGCGCGTTCTCGATATTTGCGGACGTGATGGTGGTGCTGGGCTGCGCGCTGGTGGTGCTGGCGCTGGGGCTGCTGTTCCTGTGGATGTTCGTATGGCTTATCGGCGGGGTCATCGCCGGACTTATAAACGGCGTTATAAAGCTTGCCGGCAAGTGGTGCTATAAGGAGGTGCCTGCGGTATGAAAAAGGGCTGGAACATTATCCTTATGATAGTGCTGGCCGTGGTGGTGCTGGGCGCGGTATGTATGGGCGTCGGCTTTATCACGGGCGCGGACACCGCGCGTATCTACTCCGTGCTGGATGACAAATACAGCCTCACGCTGTACAGCGATTATATCACTCAGGCGCTCATCCCGGCCTTTCAGGAGGCAGGCGTGTTCTGAGGGCGAATACTATAACGAGACTGTCGAAAAAGTGGCCTTGCCACTTTTTCGAGAAAGCTTCGCTGCGTTCTGCGCCTCTGTTGTCCGCTGATAGCGGACAATTCGACGCTCACTCCGCGCAAAGTGTTTTCTGCCACGCACATGTCGCGGCAGAAAACAAATTATACTGCTTTCGCGTCTGCGGACGCGAAACTCTGCGAGGCTTTTTTGACATACTGTAACACCCCGGCGGTTTTTATGACCGCCGGGGTGGTTGCATATCTGCATTTTATTATCAAGCCGCGCGCGTCACTTGTGGTATATGCGCCGGAATTCCGCGGATTCTTCGCCGTTTTCGGTGAGGATGAGCGGCTTTTCTATTTTAAGCCCCGGCCTCCCGCCGCGCCGCCCCTCTATGAGCACGAGAGAGGGGGCCGCGTCATAACGGCTGTGTACCGTGCGCAGGCGCTTCGGCTCTATCCCGCGCGCGCTCATCGTGCAGAACGCCTCGCTGAGCCTCTCCGGCTTGTGCACGAGGGAGAAGCTGCCCCCGGTGCGCAGAAGCCACGCCGCCGCGGCGCATATATCGTCCAGCGTGCAGTCCGTCTCGCCGCGCGCTGCCGCGCGCGCCGCATCCCGTGCCGCGGCCCCGCTGCCCACGGGGAAATACGGCGGGTTCGACACGGCAAGGTCGAAGCGCCCCGCGGGGAAAAGCTCCCGGAAGCGGCGGATATCGCCGGTGACGACGTCGCTGCGCGCCTCAAGCGCGTTGACGGCCATGTTTTCCCGCGCAAGCGCCGCGGCCTCGGGCAAAAGCTCCAGCCCCGTCATATGCAGCCGCTCACTGCGCGAAAGCAGCAGAAGCATTATCGCGCCCGAGGCGCAGCCGAGGTCTATCCCGCGCTTCGCCCCGCCGATGGCCGTGAAGTCCGACAAAAGCACGCAGTCCGTACCGAGCCGGAAGTGACTTGCCTGCGCAAAGAGCGGGCCGTCCGGCCAGAGGGCGCAGAATTCCGCCATGAGAGCACAACCTTTCGCATGATAGTTTCGTATAAACGATTTGAGGGGACGACATACATCGTCCCCTCAAATCAAGTCTGCCTATTACTCCTGAACGATAGCTTCGGCAGGGCACTGAGCTGCGCAGGAACCGCACTCAAGGCACTTGTCCTGATCGATAACATAGTGCAGATCGCCCATATCGATAGCTTCGGCAGGGCACTGAGCTGCGCAGGAACCGCAGGACAGGCACTCGTCGGTAATAACAAAAGCCATAACGTTACCTCCGTATGTATATTTAGCCTCCGGCTTTTTAGCCATTGACCTTTCCAAAACACAATGTAACACATCGCAATGGAAAAATCAATTGAAAAATTATGAGGAGAATATAAATCATTGAAAAGCTGGGGATAATTTTTCTGATCGCCGCTGAGTTTCGCCGTATTCGGCGCTGCGTCCGGGCGATAATCAATTATCATGTGCCATTGGTGCGCCGCAGGGGGGTTACATTTTGAAAAGCAACGAGCAGTTCACGCAGAGGGCGGAGCTGGCCATAGAGAACGCCAGAGCGGCAGCAGGCAGTCTGGGCCACGGCTATGTCGGCACGGAGCATCTGCTGCTGGGGATAGTGATGGAAAACGAGGGGCTTGGCGCGCGGATACTGGAAAAGCGCGGCATAAGCGCGGGCGCGCTTCGCCGCGCCGTGGCGGATATAAACGGCACCGGTGCGCCCGGCGTTCCCGGACAGGGCCTGACGTCGCGGGCGCGCATCGCGGTGTAACGCGCGGCGGCGGAGGCCGACAGACTGCGGCAGGGCTATATCGGCACGGAGCACCTTCTTCTCGGCGTGCTGCGCCAGAGCGACAGCGGCGGCGTGCGCGCGCTGGAGAGCATGGGCGCGGATATAAACGACATATACACGGACATAATGGACGCCTTCGGTGCGCCGAACAGCCGCCCGAAGCCGCAGGCGGGCACGGCGCGCTCCACCATCCGCCGCGCGGAGACGCGCGTGCTGGATCAGTACAGCCGCGACCTGACAGAGCTTGCGCTTTCCGGCGCGATGGACCCGGTCGTGGGGCGCGGCGACGAGATACTGCGCACGGTGCAGATACTTTCAAGGCGCACGAAGAACAATCCCGTGCTCGTCGGCGAGCCGGGCGTGGGCAAGACGGCCGTGGCGGAGGGGCTTGCCATGCAGGTGGCGCGCGGCGAAGCACCGGCGGAGCTTGCGCGCAAGCGCATAGTGTCGCTGGACATCCCGGCGATGCTGGCCGGGACGAAGTACCGCGGGGATTTTGAGGAGCGCGTGAAGGCCGTACTGAAGGACGTCAAGCGCGCGGGCGACGTTATCCTTTTCATCGACGAGCTGCACACCATCATCGGCGCGGGCAGCGCCGAGGGCGCGATCGACGCGGCGAACCTGCTCAAGCCCGCGCTCGGCAGGGGAGAGCTGCAGATGATCGGCGCGACGACCATGGAGGAATACCGCAAATTCATCGAAAAGGATGCTGCACTCGAGCGCCGTTTCCGCCCCGTGATCGTCCGGGAGCCGGATCGAAAAACAGCCTGCCGCATGCTCGAAGCGCTCCGCCCGGGACTGGAAGCGCACCACCGCATCCGCATCACGCAGGAGGCCATTGAGGCCGCCGTTGAATTTTCCAGCCGTTATCTAACCGACCGCTTTCTGCCGGACAAGGCACTGGATCTGCTCGACGAGGGTGCGGCGCACGTCTGGCTCGGCGGGGGAACTCCGGCGGAGGACGCCGAGCGCCAGCAGCAGCTGGAGCAGCGGCTCGAGCAGGCCGTGGCGAACGCACAGTATGAGCAGGCGGCAAAGCTTCGAGACGAACTGCGCACGCTTGTGCGCAGCCAGCTTGCGGCCCGCCGCGCCCAGCGCACTGTGAGTCTGACCCGGCAGGATGTCGCTGCCGTTGTTGCAGAGCGCACCGGTATCCCCGTCGGCAGGCTCCGGCAGTCCGACCGCGAACGACTGCTGTCCTTGCGTCAGACGCTTTCCCAGCGCATCATCGGCCAGCAGGCCGCCGTTGATGCTGTTTCCGCCGCCGTTCTGCGCGGCAGGACGGGACTTGCCGATGCTGGCCGCCCTGCTGCGTCATTCCTGCTCATCGGCCCGACTGGTGTCGGGAAAACGGAATTATGCAAACAAATTGCGCAGGTTGTTTACGGCAGTCAGGATGCGCTTATCCGTGTGGATATGTCGGAGTATATGGAGCCGAACAGCGTTTCGCGCCTGCTCGGCGCGCCTCCGGGCTACGTCGGCTACGACGCGGGTGGGACGCTTACGGAAAAGGTGCGCCGCCGCCCGTACTGCGTCGTCTTGTTCGACGAACTGGAAAAGGCACACCGCGATATCACCGGCATTCTTTTGCAGCTGCTCGGCGACGGTATTCTGACTGACAGCCTTGGCCGGACTGTCAGCTTCAAGAATACCATTGTCGTTATGACCTCAAATCTGACCGGGCCGCAGACCGGCAAACCTGGCCTCGGCTTCACGCCGGACTGCGCGGATATCCGTGCGCAAACCATTCTGCGGGAGGCATTTTCGCCAGAATTCTTGGGGCGAATCGACTGCATCGCGTCATTCCGTCCGCTTGCGGCGGAGGATCTTGCAAGGATCGCTGCGCTCCAGCTGCGGGAACTTGCCGAACGCCTGAAAAGGCAGAACGTTGCGCTGGGATTCGCGCCGGAACTGCCGGAGCACCTCGGCGCACTCTGTGCAAACGAACCCGGCGGGGCGCGCAGCCTGCGCCGCAGGCTTCAGACCGAGATCGAGGGCCCGGCGGCAGAACTGCTGCTGCGCGATCCATCTGTCCGAACGCTTCGCGTCGTCTGGCGGCAGGAGAGCGTGCAGGTGGAAGCACCGGAACGATGTTTCTAAAACATACGTTCAAAATTCGACTTTCGGGGATTTTTCACGAAAAACGTCGAAGAATCTCCGAAAAATTTTTTCAAAAAAGGGTTGCAATTTATGTAAACAGAACGTATTATATTATTGAAGTGGAGCAAAGTGGAGCGAAATTTCAGTAAAGTGGAGCAAAAGGAGGCGCGAGGGGATGTTCGGGAAGTATAAGCACTCTGTCGATGAAAAAGGACGTCTGTTCGTGCCGTCCAAGCTGCGCGACGAACTGGGAAGCACCTTCTATGTAACACTGGGCCTTGACCACTGTCTGTCCGTATATACTGAGGCGGGATGGAAGGCCATTGTCGATAAATATAACGCGCTGCCGATCGTACAGGCACGAAAAATGCGCTTTCTGTTTGCCAACGCCGCCAAATGTGAGCCCGATAAGCAGGGCCGCTTCCTTATCCCGGCCGAACTGCGCCAATACGCGGGTCTTTCCAGCGAGGTCACGTTCATCGGACAGGGCGGCCACGCGGAGATCTGGGACAGCGCGGCCTATGACGAACTGGAGCAGCAGACGCTGACGCCTGAAAATCTGGCGGCTGTCATGGAGGAACTTGGCTTCTGATGGAATTCGCACACCGCTCTGTGCTTTTGAACGAGTGCATAGACGCGCTGGCCATCAAGCCCGACGGGATCTATCTCGACGGGACGCTTGGCGGCGCGGGGCATTCACTGCAGATCTGCCGGAACCTCACCACCGGCAGACTCATCGGCGTTGACCGTGATCTGGTTGCGCTGGAGGCCGCAAAAAAGCGGCTGTACCGCCACGCAAAAAAAGTAACGCTGGTACACGATAATTTTGAAAACGTCGGCGCGATCCTCACCGCACTGGGACTTGACCGGATCGACGGCATGCTGTTCGATCTGGGCGTTTCTTCTCCGCAGCTTGACGACGCGGAGCGCGGCTTTTCCTATATGGCCGACGCGCCTTTGGATATGCGCATGGACCGCGACCAGTCTCTCACGGCCTACGAGATCGTCAACAACTGGCCGCGCGAGGAATTAAAATCCATTCTCTACGAGTACGGTGAGGAGCGCTACGCCCCGCAGATCGCCGCTGCCATTGAACGCGTGCGTACCGACCGGCCTATTGAAACAACGCTGGAGCTGGTCGATATCATCCGCTCGGCCATGCCGCCCAGCGCGCTTCGAGAAAAGCAGCATCCGGCCAAGCGCAGCTTTCAGGCCATCCGCATTGCCGTCAACGACGAACTCGGCGCAGTCCGGCAGGGCATGGAGGCCGCGATTGATCATTTGAAGCCCGGCGGTAGACTGGCTGTCATCACGTTCCATTCTCTCGAAGACCACATTGTCAAAAATGTGTTTCAAGACGCGGCAAAGGGCTGTACCTGCC
>OLOV01000826.1_pt1 | contig 26458 bp, 25 predicted proteins | sample 1672931 | NCBI WGS metagenome assembly OLOV01 (sample SAMEA3136738, study PRJEB25190) | human gut metagenome | biome: human gut; feature: human-associated habitat; material: faeces | place: Austria | collected 2013 | reverse complement strand
CGCCATAAATGACAATGAAATCGGCGTCGCGGTAAAGCAACCGCAAACTCGGCAAGGAGCCTCCCGTGCCCGCGGGACAGTCTTCGACGATGTATTGGATATTCACGCCAAAACGGGTACCGGAGCCCAGATATTCCTGAATCTGATTTCCCAGATGGCCAATGATAATTACAATCTCCCGAATTCCATTTTCGGCCAGTTCTTCAATCTGCCGGAGGATAATCGGCTTTCCGTTCAGCGGTAGCAAGGCCTTGGGGAACTTGTCGTTCGTCAGCACGGCGACCCGCGTGCCCCTGCCTCCCGCCTGAATCACTCCAACATATTTTTTCATTTGCATATTATAGATTGGCACGAATGGCCTCTACGACCGCCTCGTCCGACGAGTATACGGCGCGCCATCCTTCGCTTTGTATCTTCCGCGAGCAGTATAGATACCGCGGAACGTCTCCCTGCCAGCCGGCAGCTCCGCCGGTATACTGAAAACTTACCTGTTGAAACCGCATTTCTCTGCACACGGCTCGGGCGATGAAGTCGACGCTTGTGGTGCTGTCTGGCCCAATCGTATACAGGTTCATGCCGGGAACGGCGTTATCCTTGACCAACATGAGCGCGTTAAGGAGATCTGTGACATACAGATAAGGCTTCTCCTGTTTCCCGTCTCCGAGAATCTGAAGCCGGGCAGGATCCGTTTTTAGTTTTTTGATAAAATCCAGGATAACCCCGTGGGTCAGCCTGGGCCCGACGACATTTGCAAATCGGAAAATGACAGCCTGTAAAGAATTCATCTGCGCATATGCGGATATCAGCGCCTCGCTGCTGAGTTTGGCTGCGCCATAGTAGGAAATCGGCTCCAGACGGGGCGTATCCTCATCCAATACGGCATCGCGTTTATCGCCGTAAACAGCAGAAGACGAGGCAAAGAACAGTTTTTTTATCTCGTATTTACGCATACACTCCAATACCCGGTAGGTGGTCAGAAATGTGTTTTTATACTCCAGCTCGGGCTCAAGGGCGCTTTTCTGAATGTCCGAGTTAGCGGCCAGATGAAAGATATATGCGGGCTTTTCTTTTTTGATGACCGCTTCCAGACTTCCCCGGTCTCCGGCGTCTGCCAGATAAAAGGCAAAACGCTCGCTGCTTTCCAGGTGCGCGATGTTTTCTTTGACCCCCAGAGAAAGATCGTCTACGCAGGCCACGCGGTCTCCTGCGGCGTGCAGAGCATCACATAGATGGCTGCCAATAAAACCGGCGCCTCCGATTACCAGACAGTTCATTCCGCATATCCTTTCTCAATTTCTAGCTTGAATATACGACTGAGCTTCCGTCCTGTTCAAACGAGAACGGAAACACCCGAAGCCCCAACTTTTCCGCCAGAAGCGCATGCTTTTCCTCCGGGCAGTAGAACAGGAGGAAGCCGCATCCTCCCGCGCCCAGCAGCTTGCCGCCAAGCGCTCCATACCGCAGGGCGGTCGCGTACGCCTCATCGATGAAGGGGGTGGAGACCGAATCGGTAAATTCGCGTTTTCTCATCCATCCTTCATGGAGCATGCTCCCAAATTCACCCAACTCGGAGGCCTCCAGGGCGGTTTTCATGTCCTCCGTGAGCCGGCAGAGATGAAGGAGATTTTGCTTCTTTCTACGATCCCTTGCATAGTCCTGTTGCTGGGCTTTGAGGATCTTATTCGCGTCATGGGTCATGCCGGTATAAAACATCACCAGATTGCGCTGAAGCGCGTCTTTGGTCTTGTCGTCGATTTTGACGGCCTGTACGGAAACGCTCTCGTCCTCGTGAAAAACGATATGATTCATTCCGCCGTACGCGGCCGCGTATTGGTCCTGTTTGCCTATCGGGGAAAGCAGTTTCTCTATCTCTATCCGGCAGGCTTCCTCCGCCAGCATTTTCTTGGTGACGCTTTCACCCAGGTACCGACATATCGTGTGGAGAAGGCCAACGGTAAACGCGCTGGACGAGCCAAGACCCGTCCCGCTCGGGATATCGGCCGTACTCACGATCTCTACGCCGCCGAGCTGTTTTCCCTGCAGGATACACCGGAAAATCACATGCCGTATCTCAGCCGCATCCTCAACAGTTTCATTCTGCGAGTATTTCAAGACGATTTTTTTGGGATCGAAGGCCGGGTGTAGCATGACATACATATATTTGTTGATGGTCGTGCTCAGCACACATCCGCCATTTTCCCTGTAAAAATATCCGATATCCGTTCCGCCGCCGCAAAAGCTGACGCGGAAGGGTGTTTTTGTAATAATCATATCAAATCCTACAGTAAATTTCGGTACAGCAGCATCTCGTTTATCTCGGCAGCCGAGTACCGCGCCATCAAGTCAAGGATGGAATAGTCCGGATGCTTGCACTGATACCGTGTTTTGATGGTCTCCAGCGCTGCCTCAAGAAACATCAGATCAATACCCGCCTCTTGAAAGGACTCCTTGTCGTACAGTGTTCTCCCGCCGATCGGATTGATATAAATGTCCGCGTCCAGATACCTGCAGAGCTCTATGATGCCGCGTTGTCCTTTTTCGTGAACGTCCCCGCGGAACGAGGAGGACGTATACAATTCGGTCGAAATCCCAAGCGCCAAGGAGAGACAGCGGAGCTGATTTTGCAGGTAGTGTGCCACATTGGGTCCCGGAAAGAGGATAATCTCCCGCATCATTTCTCTAATCTGCGGATAATACGCCGCGTCCCGATACGCGTAATCCAGAGTCCGGAACATATCTGCGTAGTATCGGGGATCGCAGACAAACTCCAGCTCGTTGATCTTTTTGTTCTGCGACGCGCCTCTGACCGGATTAATCAGGTAATGCTCCCTGTCGTCGATTGATATCCTGTTCTTATGGATCCACCCGTTTCTGATGTAATTGACGTCGTCCAGAATCACAAAGATGTCGACAGCATCCATCAACTGCCAATACCCGATATAAGGAAAAAAATACGGCTGCATGATCGCCAAAGTTTTCATTCTCTTAATCCTTCGTTCTTAATAAAAGCAGTTTTTCCGCCATTTCACCGGCCAGCATCTGGGCCGCATACTGCTCCGTCCCCAGCGACAGGGCGGTGGAATCCACAAGCCTGTTTAAAACATGGCTCAGGGTCGGGTTTTGCAACCGAGACAAATACGCGAAGACGGTCTCCTGTCCGTTTTCCCGACAAAGTATCATGAGCATTTCCGCGATGCAGCCGTTTATATAGGGGCGGAGGCGCTCGTCTTCCCGTAAGGCTCGTTCTATGAAAAGGCAGGCCTCCAGGTAAGCGTTGATCTTAAAATCGAGCACCGTGCTGTCGGTCAGCGATCCCCTGCGATGGATATAGGTATAAGCGACCGAGGGCTCCGTAATGAGACTGTGACTTTTTGAAAGGTAGCAAAGGCAGAAGAGCAGATCCTCCGCGCACACAAGGCGGCGGGGTAAAAAACGGAGCACATGCGCTTCAATCAGGCTTCGCCGAAAGATCTTGTTCCACAGTTGAAACCCATATTTGTAATGGAAAAAATCGGTGAAAAGGAATTCCGCCAGTTGGGGTCCGGACTCCAGTTCGATCTGACGGCGGTCCAGCTTGGATGTGTGTACGCATGCGCGCTCTTCGACTTCCTTAAAATTTAGAACCAGAAGGTCCGCTCTGCTGTCGTCAAGCGTTTTTGTGGCGTGAAAATAGCATGGCGCGTCCATCTCATCGTCGCAATCCCAGAAGGTGACATACTTCCCGCGGGCGTGTTCCAGTCCGATATTTCTGGCCTCGGAAACGTCGCCGCCGTCCTGCAGATAGTATCGAAAACGGTGCTCCCTGCGAAACCACTCTACGGCTGCTTTTCTTGCCGTTTCGCAGTCTGACTTGATCACAAAGACCGCCTCAAAACCCTCGAACGCGGTCTCATAGAGCCGTTGAAGAAACGCGTCGAAAGTATCCTCGCTGTCTCCCACGGGAACGATAACGGAGAGCAGAACGTGGTCCTCCTCCCTATATTCCTCCAGTTTTCTTTCGGCATAAGGAAAGCGTTCGTTCGGATAAAAGCGAATCAACGCTTTAAATGAATCTGATATCAGTTCGTGCTTTCTCCGCGCGGAGAACGAGGAAAACGTGCTGGTGCCGCTCACGACCTGTTGGTAAACGGACATTTCTCTGTCGATATAGCCGATTTTTCCTGCATGAAGAAAAAGAGATTTCAGAAATACATCTCCAATAAACGATGTTTCTCTCCAGATCTCCCGATAGGGCGTCGTGTCCAGGAAAATATTTCTGCCCATGATGGATGCGGTCGAGATGATATAGCTTCCGCGGTTGCACAGATCGTCCATCGTCCGGATATCTTTTCCGGGATATTGGTACAGATGGCCTGTTACTTCCCCACGTTCGTTTTCCACCCGCGCGCCGTGATAGACCATGGCATGATTCGGATGAGTCTTGAGGAAAGCCAGCTGAGCCGCCAACTTGCTTTCACAGCACCAATAGTCATCCCCCTCGATAAAAGCGACAAATTCCCCTGTACACTTCTCCAATACCGTTAATCCATTCTGAACCGGCCCCAGATTGTCCGCATTCCGAATATATATGACGGTGTCCGGATGGTTCTGCGCGTATTCTCCGCACACTGTCCCAGTCTCGTCGGTGGAGGCGTCATCTCCAATTACGAGCTGTAGGCGAAAGTCGCCTTTCTGACACAATACGCTCTCAATAGCCCGGCCAACCGTTTTTTCCTGATTATACGTGAGCATGCAGACACTTATAGTTGCTGTTCTCTCATCGGTAGAGGATTCCCGGATAGGTGCTTCGTGCATGTTCATATCCTTCCAAACTTCCACAGTTATATCTGTGGCCGCTCATTTCCGTCGCCTTGATCGGAACCCGGGAATAGAGCCATTCGATCATGTATCCCGGAGAATCCGGGCAGCAGCCGGTTTTCAATGCGTCTTTGATCATCCGGATCGTGCTTTGCGGATAGATGTAGTACGGCGGAATGGCATTCTGATACCTGGGACTGGCCGGTTTTTCGGAGAAATGTACGATCTCTCCGTTCACAATGTCGGCGACTCCGGTCTTTGACAACCGGTTGGGATCCGCTTCCGGATAGCTGAATACGCAAACGTGCCGGCAGCCGCTGTTGCGGAAGGCCGCCAGCAGCACGCCAAGCGAGTCCTCCAGCAGATTGTCTGCTGCCAGAATCAGGACGTCGTCCTGCAGCTTTAACATGTCTATTGCCCAGACCGCATCCGCGATGGCGCCTTTTCGATTGCCCTCCCGGTCGCTCTCCGTAGTCAGCACGTCCACCTGCGGGAAGCCTTGCGCCCACTCGCAGATCGCGGCACCGAATTTGGCGTTTGTGACAACGACGATCCGTTGTACCCGCCGGGTGGCGGACAGATCCTCAACGATCCATGTCAAAATAGGTTTGCCCTGCACCGGGAGAAGCGCTTTGGGTCTGTGCAAGGTCAGGGGATACATTCTGGTGGCGTAGCCACCAGCCATTATCAACGCTGTCATCTTTCTCTTTCCTGCTCAATTCTCGCAATCATCTGATCTCTTTTTTTCTGCTCCTTCCGCTTATGACGACCATATATCGCCTCTTCATACGCTTCATACACGAAACCAGGATAGGGGTTGGCTTTCTGAATGTCAGCGAGCGTGGGAATCCCCGGCTCTTTTTCCAGAAATGTGTTCCCCGTGATAAAGAAGGGGCGTTTTGGTCTTACGGTATGGGGTTTGAGTTCTCTCTTCTGAAAATGAATATACGCGAATTCATCCACTGAGATCCTGCCGCGGATTCTGGCTGCCCGAAAGACTTTCCCGTCTTCCCAGTAGAACGCCTGATATCGGTAGTTCAGTCGGCAGTCCCGGGGTACAAGAAAATTGGAGCGGCGATATCTCCGATGGATCTTTGACACATCAATGTACAGAAAAGGCGTATATGATCGCAGCTCAGGAATGCGATCGTGCTTGTCCATCATGCCCCGTTCACAGAGCCTGTGATGATAATTGTCCCGGATCACGTCTATCCAATCGACCATGCCCGGACGCTGAAAGGACCAGTTGACCCAGTCCTGATTGCGATAGAACGTAAGGTGTCCAAGCCTGAATATTTTGTCGTAATTCAACAGGATATCAGCACGGATGAATGAGGACAGATCGCCGAAGATCATATCCATATCGCACATGCCCCAGAATTCGTAATCACGCAGAATGTCCTGAAACGCAACGCCATACATCGGTTTATAATCGCACAATTTATAGGGGTGATCCAGCGCGACCGGTCTGTTCAGCGCAGCAGAAAGCCTTGCCCGAACATCCTTCAATGTAGCGGGGATACAGAAGACGTTTTCATATTGCGGGAGGATATGCTGATCTGTGACCAGGTAGAAGTCGAATGATGGGTTGCAGCCGCAGGATTCCTGCCATAAATCGAAATTGACGGGCAGCGGCCCAAAATAACACAGCAGGATAGCGACTTTGTTCTTTGCTATATCCATTCTTCGCTCTCACCTTTGGAACGCTCCCATTTCATCCCGTATATTTTGTGGTCGGGATCGCAATACTTGCAGAAAGGCCTAGGATTGCTGAGAAATTCCAGAATCTCCTCCGCGGACGCGCCGGAATAAATATCGATACAGTCGCTCTCTGTGACCTCTAGGTCGGTATGGAATCTCTTGTTGAAATGGTGAATCGTCGGAATCAGGCAGCAGGGATACAGCTTGCCATCACGCAGAAAAACACTGTAATTTGCCTGCCCACAGCAGAAAAAGCTCTTTCTCGGATCATTGCCGCCTGTTAAGGACACCGGGAGCCGATACAGGGACTTTTCCTCTGATGTGTCGTTAAAGTATTCATACGCAACACCCTTCTCCCGGGCACGGGCCTCTGCAGCGTCATAGTCCACGGGAATGGGATACTTTGTCGGCGCAATGCAGATCCTGTATTCCCGACAGGCATCCCAGAATGACTCGTCCATGTTCATGAGCAGAACCCCGTTCGTAATCAGCCGAATCCGGGCAGTTGGCCAGTATGCCCTTGTGATGCGCATGCAATCGATGAGCTCGGGATGAAGGAGCGGCTCTCCGCCGAGAAGCCGGATGTCCTCGGCCTTCGCGTCAAACAGCTCGCTCAATTTCTTCATGTCTCGCTCTAGGGAACCCAACGACAAAAACGCAGGCTCCGCAATCGGGGAAAAATGATTGCAGCCCTTGCAGTTCAGGTTGCAGTGCTCGACCAGGTGGAATTCAAATCTAAGCTCGGTGAGGGGCAGCTTTTTATAAGCGCGCCTCTCGGCCTTTTCGATCCTTTCCATAAAGCGTTTTTCCATATGTGCCAGTTCTTGCTTGACGGCTTCCAGTTCCTGCCGCAAGGCTTCTAGTTGCTTCTCATTCTGAGTGTTTCCCGGCATATCCTGTTTCCACTTCCTTTCTGTATTCTGCTGAAAAAGCAACGCCCGCGTTCCAGATGCCGCTGTTTTCCTTGTAGTTTTCAGCATTCACTTTTTTTGGTAAATAGACCAGCTGCCACACGTGGCCAAGCTTTTCCGGATGTCGCTGCGCGTGTTTTTCCAGCAAGCTCCAAATATCCGGCAGGTGCTTTTGCAGAAAATGGGGTTCCGCGTTCTGCTCGAAGGGAATCGCTCTTAACACCGGATCATACAGGGATGCCTCTAGCATAGACCAGAGCTTTCGTTTGATCCGCAGACTTCGATCCATGCTCAGCCAGGTCTCTCCCCAGCCGGTATCCATGAAGGGAACCAGCCACAGCAGATGATGATACTCGTATACCCGCAGCCCGTTCATCAGGAACTTCGCGATATGCTCCTCCCAGATGAGTTGTTCCAGAAGTTCCTCCGCGTTGAAACCGTCTCGACCGGCCTGTCCGGCATTTTCCAGCAAGACGTTTGCCGCATACCGAATGGAATCCTCTTCTTCCTGAGTGCGGTTGCTTTCACTGATGTTCATCCGCTCTCTGGCATATTCGCGCACAACGTCTCCGACTGTGGGGGCGTCTGTGGGCAAGCGCATCTTTTCAAGCTGACTGCCTGCCCAAAAGTCGCTGCCGAGTCCAGAGACTACGACGCATTGATGCGGATTGAGTCCGGTTCTGCGCAAAAGCTCGCCCAGCGCATACCACTCCTGCATCCAGGGAACAGAGGTGTAATTGCCGGCAAATTCGGCATACCGGGAATAGTTTTTTTGATAATATTTCCGAACCTTTTTCCCTTTGTATTCGATAAACAAATGGGGGATTTGATAATACGCCGCCACTTTTTTTGAAAGCGAATATTCATTGCAGGATCGCGTTCCGTATGTATAGCTCAAAATCGGCCCCACGTGGGCTTTTTTCAGGCAGTACAGCAGTAAGCGGGAGTCATGTCCGCCGCTCAGAGGCAGCAGCACGGTCCTGCCGGCAATCTGCTCCGGCAGTCTGTCGATGATCGCTTCCAACTTGAACCGGACTACTTTCTGGGCGAGCGCGGCGTCTTGTATCTGCTCTAAACCATCGCCATAAGAAACGCGGTAAAAACGCTCTCGGTATGTGCCGTTTTTCGTATACCATAACAGTTCGCCGGCCTGCAGCTGGCGGACCGATGTCAGGGCCGTGAGCGTCCCCGGCAGACACAGCATGTATTGGAAGAGGGCTGCTGTTGGTTCATCCAGCCCGAAGAGGCGCAGTTCCTCCTCGCCCAGATGGTCGTACACCCTTATGCCATCCGCCTCCTCCGCATAGAAGATCGGCATGGTTCGGCAAGGGTCGACAATCAGTACGCAATACTCCGGTGTACAGTAGATGATCTGATAACAGCCGCCGGTGTCCCGCAGCCAATTGACGATCTCCCCGGGACCCTTTCCCTGAAGGCTGCTCTCCAGTTCGGCAGCGTGAACAGCGGCGCCCTTTCTGCAGAGCTGCCCGCGAAGAAAAACATGTCCCGCGTTTTCCCAGACGAAGGGCATCTGATCATACAGCTTGATCTTACAGAGCTCAGTTGTCTTTGCAATCATTTTTCTCCCACGAAAAAAACACGACTTGAAAGTTTTCGTCCACAAAGATCTGTTCCCATCCGAGGGACTCCGGGCGACGTTCAGCGGCAGCGTGTTCGTTTGCCCGGTCCCACTCTGCTAGAAGGCTGCGCCTCTGCCCAGTTTCCCGCGCCAGGCGCGTCAGTTTCTCCGAAAAGCGGAGCAGGCTGTCATGGATCATGCTCCTCTGCACCGCATCCGCTTTCTGCAGCGCGGTGGTCAGCGGGATCGCGTCGATCAGCACACACACTTCCAGTGTGCTCCCATTTCCGGATACCGTCTGCCACAGCACACGGGGGACCGAAAGCCCAAGGGCGCGCAGCCGTTCCAACTGCCCGATCTGTTTTTTTCGCAACTCCACCGTCGTGTCGTCAAACACCATCAGCCGACTGACGACGCGATCGTTCAGCATCGTCTGACGGCATGGATATTTCGTCTCCCTGAGAGTCTCTACCCGAAGTCTCAGGACATCTGCCGCTTCTGCTGACAGCTCCGTTTTCAAAACGGAATCGCGCAGATCAGAGCGTCCCCGCCGCCAGTCCTCATAATCTGTTTTTTGATCTTGATAGGAAGCGGATCGTCTGTAATGGGCATACCATCGTTTCAGTTCTGCCGCAGGCAGGGTATTCGGTGTGAGGTCAAAAGTCGCATTCGGAAGGATCGCATAGCGGTTTTGCGCGGTGTGTTTTACGGCGATTGGACGTTTCTGAAAGTGTGCATATGCGATCTCACGCACACTCACATCGTCATTGCTCCACAATGTGAAACAGTGAAGGCTTTTGCCCTTCTTATATACAAGGCTTGCCCACTCCTCGCGGGCGCCTTCCACATCCAGATCCTCGTCAAGCGTAAAAAACGGGTAATAAAAGCCCCGCCGCTGCTTCATGATCCGGATATCCGCTGCCGGAATGTCGTGAACGCAGATCCCTTCCTGCTGAAAAAGGGTATGGATCCCCGGCCCACGCCACCATTCGTCGAAAACGCAGATCCCTTCCTCTTCAAATACCTCTCGGTATCGGCTCCGCCCGTTAATCTCCTGCCTATACAGGTGGTTGAGGTGATTATCATTTCTGAACACCGAAAGGGAACCCAGACCGCCGAACACCTCACAGGGGCCGTTCTTTTCCAAAGACAGCGCTTTTGCGATATCTCCGAAAACAAGGTCGCAGTCACAGTATCCCCAATAGGGATACTCCCGCAGGACATCCGCGAAGAGTTCGCCGTAGGCCGGCTTGAAATCACACAGCTTCTGCGGATATGTCAGGCTGACGTGAAACCCGAGAATCTGCTCAAAGCGCTCCTTCAGCGCCGGCAGCGTGGTGTGCGTCACCAAAATGTTTTGTTCGGACCGCAGGGTGTCATGATCTGTAAACAGATAAAAATCGATATCTGTATTCATCAGACAGGACTCCCACCAGAGGGGGAACATGGAGGGAAAGGACCCAAAATACGGAAGAACCAGCGCAAGTGTATTACTCATGCTGTTCTTTGAAGAGCTTGGTCAGACCGTTTGGTCTGTAATGCTCCTTCTGGTATCGGAAATACTCATAGGTCCGCTCCTGAAAAAACCGGACCTCTTCAACCAAATTGGCAGACATTCTGTCGCCGACAGGCTCAAAGCAGTGGTGCAGGTCGATCAGGTTTCTGACCGTGTCAAAGGGCATCCCCAACCACAGCACGGTTTTTACGCAGAAGAGTATGGTTCGCTGCAGCATTTCGTCCAGTTCTACGTCACCCCGGTACATATCCGGGAACGCCGCCATTAACCGGTCCCGCACCATACGATCCACTTCGATCATGTCAAAGCGCCGCGGCGAAGCCTTGAAAAGCGAGGAGGAGAAGTTGAGTCGGTAGCCATATACCTCTCGCCGGACACAGGAGACCTTCGCCGCGCTGCAAAAAGCGTCTATCAAAAAAATCTTGTCCTCGCTGTAGCAGATGCTCTCCCGGTAACGGACTGCGCCGCGGAGCAGCATCTCTCTCGACAGAAGATACGCCCCTCCATGGGTATAGCAGGTGTCCCGGAGATACAGCCGCGTCAGCTCTCGTCCGCTCCCCTCTATATACTCATGGGGATAGTGCTTTAAGACCTCGCCTTCCCTGCCGAGCCGCTGATAGCCGCCGTAGACCATGTCACTTTTTGTCTCCGCTGCCTTTTCATAAAGCGCGTCCACAGCGCCGGGAAGAAGCAGATCGTCATCGTCCACAAATATGACATATTCCCCCACGGCGGCGTCCATGCCCCTGTTCCTTGCCTGGCACAGGTTGCAAGGGGGAATCTGGAGGATGGTAACAGCCAGAGCGCCGAACAAATGCCCGCAAAGCTGTTTGATCCGAGCCTTGCTGTCAGAATCATCCACAAGGATAATCTCGATTTGATCATTCATTTTCTGAGCCAAGACGCTGTTCAGCGTTTCGATCAGATATAGTCCGGGATTATGTGCCGGAATCACGATGGAAACTTTCAAATCCTATCTCCTCTTTCCTTCCGTTGCGGTCAGGCTCGGGCAGGTTTTCATAGCCCGGCAGGATTCGGCTGACAGAGCATATCCCATTGGGGAAAGGCTGAATAGCACCCACGGCGGCGTAGTCTCTGCACAGCGTGATCAGCCGCTCTGCGGCTGTCTCCGCGTTCCATGCCTGTTGCGTGAACTGATACGCGGTCCTCCCAATCTCCCAGATCGCCTCTCGGCCCCTATCAAGCAGCTCCGCCAGGATCATGGCGGCAGCGGCAGGGTCGTTGTGATCAAAGAGAAAACCGTTCTTTCTGTTCTCTATCAGAACCGGCGAGGCTCCCGCGGCAATGCTGGCGATGACGCAGCAGCCGCTTGCCATTGCTTCCGACAGAACCATTCCCCAGCCTTCCCGATAGTCGCTTGTGAAAAGCAGTACATCGGCCTGCTCCATCAGGTCTCTCACCCCAGCATTGTTGAGCGCCCCGGTAAACCGAACCTGATTGCCCAGACCCGCTCCCCGGACCATGTTTTTCAGCGGTTTTTCAAGCTTGCCATATCCAACCATAAGAAGACGGATATCTCTGTCAGCCAGAGCGTCCATAACGGCGATGGCTGTCTGCGGGTGCTTCAGCTGAACAAAACGACCAACCCACAAGATTGTCGCTTCACTGCGGCTTTTCTTTTGCTTGAGAGCTTCCCAGGACAGGCGGCATTTTTCGGGCCAATATCCAAACTGGAGAAGCTGTTCTCTGCGTGCGCCGAGTAGCGTCATATCGTATGCGGTGTAGGCGCTTGCGCAGAGGACATAGTACGCATAGTCGAACCAATTCGTGTATTTATAGTCCAGATTGTCGTGGTATCGTTTGTCCGACCGTTTATCAATTCCCCATCGGAAGATGCGCTCTTTGTATTTCATTGTCAGCGCGTGGGGATCGTGCCGCAGCCTGAGCTGGTTGTAGCGATAGCACGGCTGCCCGAAGCCTAGGATCAGCAGATCGGAAGACACGCATAACCGATCCACGAGCTCCGTATATTCCGGGTGTTGGACAAGTGAAAAAGAATAGGCGTCTTTCTTCGGTCCCGATAAGTTCCCCGTTGTCATCAGGTCCTCATTATAGGTTCCCGTTTCAACAAAGAGGAATTCCTCGCCCAAGGCGTCATGGAGCGCACTGCACATGGGTTCGATATGGAATTTACAGTACTCCGATATAAAGAGAAGTGTTACCTTCCCCTTTTCTTCGAGCCTTTTAATCTGAGATTCTGTCATTTGCAACGATCCATTCGACGACCGGCATAATATCTCTCCCATGAATAGCCATTGGCCGCGCTCCGTCCTTTATCCGATCCAGTTTGAAATACTCCAGAGAAAACGCGCATTCCTCTTCGGCGGGCGCGACACTATAGTCCGGCAGGAGCATCGGCATAAAAACGCTGAAGACAAAATCCTCTCCCACGTCGCGGAACATATCGTAAATGGTCCCACGGGGGAAAAAAACCTTGCCAGAGCCACGGCAGACCGTTCCGAGCTTATAATGGAATAGTCCGTTTCGCAGAAAAAAAGTAAAAACCCCCGCCCACATCCGAAGATTGGTCTGATACCCACAAGATCCGGACAGAATCCGGATCATCTTTTGCGTATCTCGGATTGAGAAGCCGTCGTTCCCGCCAAACGGAAACATGACACATTTTCTCTTTCCAGGAAGTTTTCTCCATGATTTGCAAATCCACGGCGCGCCCACATAATCATAACCGCGTTCCGCCCACGATGAGAGCTCGTCTCTGAAGACCCAAACGTCCAGATGGCACATCACGGTATAGCGATTGGCTGAGAACAGCGCGTAGAATTCGGGACAGAGGCACATCCTGCAATAACCGGCCTCCGTTCCATCCCAGATTGCTGGAGCCCGGAGCATCCTGAGCGTAATACCATGCCTCTCCGCTTCCTTCATATACCAATCAAAAGCATAAGCGCTCCCCTGCGGCATGAGCAGATAAATCTCGTGAGCCTTCAGGAGCTGAATGTTATGGCAAAAAGCCGTCTGTTCGTCCTGGGACGGAATATTTTTGTGCGTCGGTATCACAACAGCAAACGACAGGGCGCCCTTGTTTTTTTCTCCTTCCTGCAATTTGATCCGCTCTCCTCCCGCCTCAGATCAGAACGTGGCAAAGCACGAAGCCTTCTGCCGCTTCCGTTTTGAGTCGCATTCCGCTGACTTTGTCTTCCATGATCATCGTCTCCAATAAAAACAGCTTTTTCCGCGTGTATTTTTCGAGCTGTGAGCGATGCTCTGAAAGGACGCATTCTTTTTCCTCCAGCCAGGCAGAGATGTCTACGAACAGATGTGGCTGAAACGCCACGGAAGAGTAGGTGCGATAGAAAATCAAATTATCCTTTTGACGGCACACGTCCATAACGAGCCTAGCTGTCTCAATATGGTCGCGGTGGGCATCGTTTGCGCTGTTCACGAAGATCAGATCCGGCGCCAGTTCTGCCAGTAGCGCCGCAAGTTTCCGGCTGTTTTCGGGGCTGCACTGGATCCCTCCGTCAGGAAGATCCAAGTGGACGACCGCCTTGACCCCAAGGCGATCTGCGGCCCGCTGCTGCTCTGCACGCCGTTCCTCTTTTCTGTTATAAGGCTCCTCTTTCCCGCAGGACATCAGAATGAAAACCGTTTCCCAGTCCCTGTATTTCAAAATCGTTCCGGCGCAGCCATATTCGATGTCGTCCGGATGTGCACCGACAAACACAGCCCTTTTTCCCACCGTACCGGCCTCCTTTCGACTGATGTCATTGCAGTTTCGCGTATTCGATCTTTCCTTTGTTGTTTCGCGGCAGGATGCCCGGGGACTCGACGCTGATCACCAGCGCGCTAATCCCGAACTGTTCTGCAATCGCTTTTCTCACGGAAAGCGGCTCAAGCTCGCCTTCCGTGTAAAGGTGGATATCATCGTCTGCTCCTGCGCAGGCGCAGGCAACCTGAAACCTGTGGTTTACAAAGCTTTCGATATCGTCCAAACTGACACGAACGCCCAGCACTTTAACGATCCGTTTTTTCCTGCCCTTCAGGTAAATCCGGCCAGAGGAATCGATCTCCGCCAGATCTCCTGTATGGAGGATTCCCTCGTTATCATCTCCGCGCAGAAGGGAACCCCGATCATCGGCATATCCCATGCAGACGCTACTACCCTGAAAAATCAGCTCGCCGTCTTCCCCCAGACAGGCGCGCATGCCATAACAAGGTATGCCGACACATCCGGGCTCGTTGTGGTTCTGTCCTTCCGGCAGCTTCGTCAAAATTGTAGTACCCTCTGTCTGGCCATACAGGGCATAGAACCGTATGCCCCGCTCTTCGGTAATCCGATTGATCTTCTGCTGGAGCTTTTCCTCCGCACGGCTCCCGCCCATGGTAATGAATCTCAGGCTCTGTGGGAGCTGCTCATAAAAGCCGACCCGATCCAGCATAGAATGGAAAAAGGGAACCCCTTGAAGGTTCGTCACCCCTTCCCTGACAATGAAGAACCGGAACTCCGGGTCGATGATCTTCCGTTCTGTGATCAACAGTGTCGAGCCTGAGATAAAATGTGTATGGCAGATCGCCATGCCATAGGTGTAATTGACGGGAAGCGTTGTGACCCCGCGCTCGTTACCAGACATCTTAACTGCGTCCACATAGGCAAGCGCGTTTTCGCGCAAGTTGTTTTTGCTCAGGCGCACGGTTTTGGGATTGCCGGTACTGCCGGACGTGGTGAGCAGGATTCCCAGGTCCGGATGCAGTTCAACATGTGAATATCCGGTTTTTACCAGAGTGTGGCAATCGCTCTCCCAGAGAGGCGTGCCGGGGAGATCCAGCGCTTCCTTCACGGCATGCGGCAGCCAGATATAATCAGGCTGATACAGCGCCGCGTACCTTCTGATAAACGCCGCGTTGTTTTCCTCGCCTAGGAGTAGCGGAACGCAGTCATTGGACATCAACGCGTAATAAAACGAGATTGCTTCGATGCTGCGATCCATGACAAGGATAAACAGCGTCCTGGGAGAAAACACAGCGGAAAAATCGGAGCAGGCACGGGCCAGATCTCCATACGTGACTCGACTGCCGGCCTCATCAACGAGAGCTTCCTTGCTGTCCGGGACCTGGGCACTTGCGAATAACATAGTTACCGTCCTCACTGGTTCGGATACTCCAGCAGTGACTGCCGCAGGGAGATTCCATTGCGCTCCAACATGCGCAGGCCTGCGGCATATGACAGCGTTTCTGCGATTTCTTGTTCGGAGATGTGTATCCCAAAGGCAGTCTCCAGCCTTTGAATCCAAGTGAAATGCTCCAGGGAGTTCCAATTCTCCACGCTCAACGCATCCTCATCGTCAAGCGTTTCGTCATCCAACAAAAAAACTTCCCGAAAGATCTGGTCATAAAGCGCTTTGTTATTCACAGCAGTTCCTCTCCTCAGGTACACCTGACTTCGTTTGTTTGTACTCTGCCTTCATCAGAGAATAGGCCAGAAGGTCAAGGTATGCTCCGTGCCTGTAAATCCGCTGCCGCAACACACCGTCCCGGGAGAAGCCGAAACGCTGCAACAGCTTGACGGAAAACAGATTACCGCTCATCACATAGGCATAGACGCCGTGCATGTTGAGCTCAAAAAACAGATAATCGAGAAAGGCCGTACAGGCGTCCGCTGTCTGTTCTCGAGTCCGTTCGCGATGAGGATGAAACTTGATGCCGAGCTCCCCGTTCCGGTTGATCCAATCCACGGATGTGATCTGAATGATGCCGACAGGTCCGTCTTGTGTATCAATGATAAACCGGATCTCATCGTTTTTGTCCTGATGACGGAACCAGTTTTCCTGATCCCGCGCGGAGACAGGGAAGGATCTGGACGTTGTCAGATGCTCGATATATTCAGAGTTGATCATCTGGCGGCAAAACTCCATATCTCCCTCTTCGACAGCCCTGAGTATAACAGTTCCTCTTTTGATAAACATCGATGCTCAACCCGCCTTTGTATCTGTTTAGGTCCATTCGCTGACAGATCTTGACGAGGTCTGCCATGCATGGCCATATGTTATTTTTTCGCAGTTGCAATACTCGCAAAACGGGCAGGGGCGCCTCAGAAACGCGAGAATATCCTCTGCGGAAAGATCCTCCCGGTGGATATCCAGACTGTCCCTGTCCGAGAAAGGAAACTTCAGGTCAAAATATGAGGCAAAGTGCTTGACACAGGCGCGGACTGGGCAGAGATACAGCCTGCCCCCTCTCAGATTCGTACAAGAGCTGCATGTGCACCATTCATTAAAATTGAGCAGCGCATCATGCCCTCCGGTCGGATCCAGAACAAGGTGATGAAACTGTTTTTTCTTTCTGTGAGAATCGGCAGAAAACGAATATGCGGCCTCGTTTTTGTCCAGCACCGACAGGACGGAGCGGTACGCGCCTTTGACCGGATACTCCGTGATGCGGATATGGATCGTGTTTGTCCTGCAGCATTGAAAAAAAGCAGTCTCCATGCGCGGGATTAACAGTCCGTTGGTGACCAACTGTATCTCACTTGAAGAAAACACCTCTCTGGTCAGAGAAAGGATTTTCAGCAGCTGCGGATGAAGCAGAGGCTCACCACCCATCAGGCGGACCGTTTTCACCTTGCCTTCGAACAGGACGGACAGCCTTTCAAAATCCCTTCTCAATACGGCCGGGTCCGCGAATTCGGGCTCCGCAAGGGGCGAAAAGTGGGAACAGCCCGCGCAATTCAGGTTGCAATGCTCTGAGAGAGAGACTTCAACATACGTTAATTCATCCATTTTATCATTTCTTCATGGCCTCGCGGAACGAACCGGCTGCATGGTTCAGCCGATCAGGCTCTTCGGGAAGCCAATCAAATTCAAAGCTGACACGTCCGCCGTAGCCGATGTCCCGGAGACAGCGGATCAGTTCGTCCTGTTCCTCCGCGTCCGGTATGCCGCGCCTCAGCAGCGCAGCCGTATGGCAGTGCTTTATCAGACTTGCATATTTACGCACATCGCAGATATCATCCTTTTCAACCAGAAAATGATAATAGTCCCAGACTAGGCCGAAGTTTGGCCGCCCTGCCGCCGCCGCTATCTCCGCCGCCTCGGCGACGGTGTTAATTAGATTGCTCTGCGTCCGGTTCAATGGTTCAAGGCAGATGCTGATGTCGTATTCACTGGCCAGATTGGCAGCCGCCTGACAAAAAGCGAGGAGCCGCGAAAGCGCCAGCTCCCGCGAGAACCCCCTGTTAACGTTTCTTGCGCCGGCGTTCCCAAGAATAACGATCCGGGTCCCCAACTGTCTTGCCCGGTTGAAACCGGTCGTCAAATATTCCACGAACGGCCGGAACGGATCATCCGTATCCACAACGCGGCCGTTTTTGGGCAGAAGGTGAGTCATCACGGGGCAGGCCAGCTTTTGCTGCTCCGTCTGCTCGCAGAAACAGGCAAATCCCGGTTCGGACAAAAGGGCAATCTCCGAAAAAGGAAACTCCGCATAATCAAACATCAGGTCGGACAGAGCATCGATCTGCGCAGTCTTCAGGCAAATTCCGACCCGGGGATCACTCCCACTTGGTTCGTAAGCACGCATAGAACTGCTCCTCATCTACCGGTATCTCCACCGTCGTGTTTTTCCAGTCTGAATAGTAGATCCCATTGATCACTTCAACGCAGGAAAGGCCGTCTTGATAAACCGCCGCCGGGGAGCCTCCTTCCCTGACAGCATCCACAAAGTTTTGGATGCACAGGCGGTGCGAGTCCACTTTTTCCTCAAACAGCTCTTCGCTGTACCGGGTTCCGGGCTTTCCAAACTTGATGCGGTCTTTCGGGGTCTCGGCCGTTTTGGAAAACTCATCCTCCGGTGGATCGTTCCAGGTATACTTGAGCTTTGTGAACTTATCGAAGACCAGTTTCCCTTTTGTCCCCGAAATCTCCAGCCGGTTCGTCCCCGGGGCTTCGCCGGTGGAACTGATCAAGGTACAGACAAAGCCATCGTCATACAATAGATTTGCCACCACATTGTCATCGACCATCGTATGATGATAGTCGCCATATCCGACATACGACTGGATCCTGGCGGGGCGGCCAAACAGCCAGCATAGAATATCGATATTGTGGGCACACTGATTTACCAGCAAGCCGCCGCCTTCGCCCTTCCAGCTGGATCTCCAGCCGCCAAGCTCATAATATTTCTGCGGTCTGTACCAATCCGTGATTTCCCAAATACAGCGCCTTAATCGACCAAGCTCCCGGCGGTCGACCACCTGCTTGATCCGTTGGTAGAGCGGGATCTGGCGCTGATTGAAAAACACGCCAAATATAACAGGCTGTTCAGAGAGTACCGTCTCCATTCTGCGAACGGAAAGGGCGTCAACACCCAGGGGCTTGTCGGCCAGCGTATGGATGCCATTCCGCACGGCTTCCTCAGCAATCACGGGGTGGAGATAGTGCGGCGTGTCGATAAAAACAGCATCGACAACTTCCCGCCGCAGCATGTCTCGATAGTCCTCAAAATGCAGAAAGCAATCCTCCGGATCCATGCGGGTCATACGTTCGGTATCAATATCGCAGATCGCCGTGAGCTCCGCGCCGCGGATTTCTCTCTGTTTAAAATATTTTACATATTTGCTTCCCTGAAACCCAATCCCGACGATTCCTATCCGAAGCTGCAACATGGTTTTTTCTCCTTTCTCAAAGCACTTCATGGCGAAATGCAAGTCGCGGGCGCGGTGGGAAAAGCGGGATGCGGAGCGTACCGCGCAGAACACGCTTCCCGGCGTTCTGGACTGGTCATGATTTCAAAAAACGTCTCCATATACAGCGCTTTTATACTGTCGCTCAAAATCCTTTTCACTGTCTCCGGCGGGTATTCTTCCGCTAAGCGCTCCGGATTCGGCAACATCCATCCCCGGCGTGCAATCTCGTCCTCGTCCAGATCCTCAAATAGAGTGGAAATATACGTCGCGCCACCTACGTTTTCCAATATATCCGCGATCCGCCTGTCAACGGTGCTCCTGACTGTCTCCGTGTGGAACGCCTTGGTCGTGCCGTTCAGCTTTGCCAGCGCGCGAAAACATGAGACCATCTCTGGATGCAGATACGGATAGCAGCCCTGCACGCCAAAGGCGTGAAGCATTTTTGCACTTTTGGGCAGAACCAAGTTTCGCAGCGCTATATCCGGCGTTTCATGCCAGATATCCCCGCTCCGGAACGAGTTCACGCTGTCCCAAAGGCAATAGTTTTCATTCATGATCTGGTCCGCGCCTTCCCCTGCCACGATCTTCTGAATCTCCCGCAGGCGTGCAATTTTTGCCAGTTCATACTGCAAAAAAATGCCGCGCTCATAAACGGAGCCTTCCAGCTTCCAGACGATCTCTTCCAACTGAAGCAAGGTGCTCCCGTCTACCACATGCGAATGTAGGTACACGTTTTGATAACATCCGGCGGAAATCTCCGCTTTTGAGATTTCATTTCTTCCGATTTTTCCACCCACTGTGAACGCGTCGATCGGGCGATCCAGCTTGTTGAGCTGCCAAAGCAGAAAATTTGAATCAAAGCCGCCGGACAGGCTGATGCCGATTTTCTCGGCTTTTCCGATGTATTCTTTCACAGCGGCGCGGAGCAGAATGGGATAGCGTTCTTTCGCCTCATTGGTCGTATACGCCCGTCCCATTTTCGTCCGAACAGGCCCACTCCGAATCATCTGATCCCGGTTGGTCAATTGGACATAGGTCCCCGGAGGAACGCGATAGACGTCTCTAATAAGTGTTGTCAGGCCGGGAGGGAATCCATGTTGAAAAAAAAAGGACAGATTTCCCTCGTCATTCCTCTCAACGGTTTCTTTTTGGGTTAAAACGGCAGACAGCGCCGGAGACATCTCATACTTACTTCCGTTCCAGCGGAAGAAGAGGTCCGTCGGGCTGCCGTATTCGCTCCTGAGCGCCAGGAGTTGCTTTTTTTCCCGGTCGGCGATCAGAATGGTGAATGAGCCATAAATGGATTCACAAAGGCGCTCCTGATGACGCAAATATAGCTCGCCCAATGCCTGTTCGGTGTCCGGGTCACGAACCTCCTCCCCAAAGAGGATTAGCCCCCAGTATTGGATCTCAAGATTCTTGTATTCTTTCATATTTTATCAGATCCCACCTGATCCTTTTTGGGGAAGGGCGATACCTTCTATGTAATCGTCCCAGCTCTTTTTCGTCGGTACAGGCAAGTATTTTGAGCGCCAACAGGGCAAACTCGGTAAACCCCTGTCCTCGTGCGGTCAGAAAGTTGCCGTCCTGAACAACGACCGTCTTGATGTTCTTGCTCCCTGCCGCCTGCGGCAAAACAGAAAAATCCATTGGAGAGGTATACTGCCTGCCTCGTAGAAGCCCAAGTTCTGCCACAACCCGCGTGGCGGCACAGATGCTGCCGATAAACTTCCCTTCCCTATCGAAAGCAGCCAGACCGCGCTCGAGCCACGAGATATTCAGCAGATGGATGATATCACCTCCCGGCAGGATCACGCCGGAATAACGCTCAACCTCGTCCAGACCGGAAAGGGGCTTGACTGCCATGGTGATTCCTTCGATTGTCTGAACCTCTGTCACGCAGTCTCCCACAAAATCCAGCTCCACATTGTTTTCATGAAGGCAATAGCACAAAAAGGAGATGCTGTGGAACGCCATGCGTTGATAACAAACTACACACACTTTCATATTTACAATTTCCCGGCGTCTTATCCTGGGAACACCTCAACTATGTTCCTATTCTTTCGTCCCTTGAATAAAACATGCTGTTTTTGATTATACCATGCGCACGAAACACTTACAAGAAAAGCGGATAGCCTCAGCAAAAGAAAAAATTGTATGGTAGATAAACCGCAACGTATGCTTTGCTGATCCATATTGCGCTTGTCATAAGGGCACAAATTAGAACTCAAACGGTCTGCTGTGTGAGTTTTACCCTAGTCTCTTCCAAACAGATCGCGTGTATATACCTTCTCCCGGACGTCCTCGAGAGCAGAATCAAATCGATTGGCAAGAATCAGCTGGCTCTCCCGCTTGAATTGCTCCAAATCGTTTACCACAAGGCTGCCGAAAAACTGCTCGCCGTCCCGCAGCGTCGGCTCATAGATAATCACCTTTGCGCCCTTGGCCTTGATGCGCTTCATGACGCCCTGAATGGAACTCTGGCGGAAATTGTCGCTGTTTGTTTTCATCGTCATACGATAGACACCAACCGTGACCTCTTTCTCATCGTCGCTGCTCCATGTGCTGTCTGCGTGATAATAGCCCACTTGACGCAAAACGCGGTCGGCAACAAAATCCTTCCTCGTCCGGTTGGACTCCACAATCGCTCCGATTAGATTCTGCGGCACATTCTGATAGTTTGCCAGTAGCTGCTTGGCGTCCTTGGGAAGGCAATATCCGCCGTACCCAAAGGATGGGTTATTATAGTATGGGCCGATACGAGGATCGGCACAGACACCCTGAATGATCTCCGCCGTATCCAGTCCCTTGAGCTCGGCATAGGTGTCCAGCTCATTGAAAAACGAAACACGTAGCGCAAGATAGGTATTGGCAAAAAGCTTGACAGCCTCCGCCTCCGCCGTGCCAATAAACAGGGTTTCCACATTTTTCTCCTCCGCCCCCTCCTGCAATAGCGCCGCAAATCGGCGCGCGGCAGCGGCAAGCGCTTCATCCGCTTTATCGTACCCGACGATGATGCGTGAGGGGTGGAGATTGTCATAGAGCGCTCTGGACTCACGCAGGAACTCCGGGCTGAACATCAGTCTGCGAACGCCCGTCTTCTCCCGAATCTTTTGCGTATAGCCTATCGGAACGGTGGATTTGATTACCATCACAGCATTCGGATTGACCGCGGACACCCGCCCAATCACGGATTCCACTGCCGAGGTATCGAGAAAGTGCTCCTTCGGATCATAATTGGTCGGAACGGCGATCACCACAAAGTCAGCATCCCGATAGGCCGCATCTGCATCCGCGGTCGCCGTCAGGTGAAGCCCGCCCCGATCCAGATACGACTGGATCTCCCAATCTTGAATTGGGCTTTCTCCGTTGTTGATCCGGTCAGCTTTCGTCGCCGTCGTCGTGACCGCTTTTACCTCATGATGCTGTGCAAGAAGCACAGCCAGAGATAGACCGACGTATCCGACGCCTGCTATGGCAATTTTCATCTATGTCACTCAAATCTGATAGTATTGTCTGTACCAATGCGCGAAGCGGCTCAGTCCCTCCTCAATGGTGGTGTCGGGCTTGAAGCCGAAGTTGTTGATAAGCGGCGTGACATCTGCATAGGTTTGGTACACATCGCCGGGCTGCATGGGAGCGAAAAGCTTCTCTGCCGGGTGGTCGATGACGCCCTCTGCCATTAGACAATCTTCCAGCGTCTCAACAAAGTGCAGCAAATCCTCCGGCTTGTTGTTGCCGATGTTATACACGACGGCGGGGTCTACGCCCTGAGGCGGACAATTCAGCATGTTCAGGAGCCCCTGCACAATGTCATCAATATAGGTGAAGTCGCGCTTCATGTCGCCGTTGTTGAAGATGGTGATAGGCTCGCCTCTGACCATCTTGTTTGTAAAGCTGTAGTACGCCATGTCAGGGCGGCCGTATGGTCCGTAGACCGTGAAAAAGCGCAGTCCCGTCGTCGGAATGCCGTAGAGATGGCTGTATGTGAACGCCATCAGCTCGTTGCTCTTCTTCGTCGCGGCATAGAGGGAGATGGGCTTTGACACATCGTCGTCCGTGGAAAACGGCGTCTTCTGCTGGTTGCCGTAGACGGAGCTGGACGAGGCATAAATCAGATGCCGCACGGGATAGTGGCGGCAGGCCTCCAAAATATTGAAGAAACCGATGATATTGGATTCAATATAGACGTCGGGATTCGTGATCGAATAGTACACGCCTGCCTGCGCAGCGAGATTGATGACGACATCGAACTGCTCCGTTTCAAATAGCTGAAACACCAGCACCTTGTCCGCCATGTTTCCCTTGAGGAAGCGATAGGCGCTGTGCTGACCCAGAATGTCCAGTCGGGCGTATTTCAGGCTGACATCATAGTAATCGTTCACGCTGTCTAAGCCGACGACCTCATGCCCCTGCTCCAGCAAACGCAAGGCAAGGTGCATTCCGATAAAGCCAGCAGCTCCAGTGACTAGTACTTTCATTTTGCAAAAGCCTCTTAACCCCCTCGGGATTCGGCAAATCTGCCGGACCGTAGTCCGTTGCCCGCCGCGCGCCCCGTGGAGGCTTTGCCGTTGCGCGGCTCCCCTTCCCGAAGGCGGGGGTGTGTGTTTCCAAAATCACCGACGCGGCTTACTCCACGTAAATGACATCTCCGTTTACATCGATCATCTGATCGTCCGCGTTGAAGTGATACACGCCCGCGGGCAGTAGACCGTTCGTTCACTCCTCCTTAATGTAGTGCCCGCTGGTTTCTAGTCTGCCGCTCGTTTTCAGCTCCAAAATACAGTGAACGTCGATTCTGCTGGAGGACTCGCTGGTGACGCTATCCCCGGACACCAACGGGCTGCTCTTCCTCTGCGGTCTAGCCCGGGAAGTAATAGTCTCTTCTGCGCTCATACCACAGGCCGTTGGTTTTGTTCATAAATGTACTTTTTCATAGTGAACCCTCCGAGTGTTAATGTGTCACAGCCATTTTTTCTCCTCCTATTTATTTTTATGATAGTTGATGATTTGGTTTTTTGTTTTCTGTCGGTGAGATTTGGGATAACGGGCGTTATATCTAAACAGTCGAATACAAAATATATAGTGGAAATGAAAGCGGTATTCCTAATAAAACTCCTGTTACAAAACGACGCCTATTACTGGGAGGGATTATCCCGCTCCTTATTAACACATAATCAACCGGTGCTGGAAATGCGAGAGGTATCAAAAGCAACTCAAGTGAGATGTTACTACCCGCATTCATGTAAAACAGGGCAACGAAAAGCAATAAAGCCCCTACAATTACACCCGTACACCGCCAACATAGTATAAAGCATTTTCTGTTAATTTTTGGCGCTGAAGATGGGGTGTGGTTACATATCACAACTACAACAAAAATAAGCGCTATAATAAGTATTGAAAAAAATACAAGGAAAACCACCAAGACCCACGCAACGGCAGATAATAAAGAGCTAATAATTGATAAAACATAGTTATATGCTTTGTACCCACCGGATGCATTTTTGCTCGCGTATGAGTTGTAAAGACAGGTTCCAATTATGCCACAGATAACAAATCCCCACGGCCCAATAGCAACTGCTATATTTACGCCCCATGATTCTATGCCACTGCCGTGTCTGCTGCCAAACAGCGCTGTAATTAACTCCTCCCCATAGACAGACAAAATGATTGCTTGTATTGCTAGCGGAATAGCTAATATAAGAAACCAGAACATACCCGAGGAGGCCATAATTCCGTCATTACTATTCTGCACATTGCCCCCACCTTGTCTTGGTGGAGTGTTAGGAAGCGCTGGATTACTGTATGTCCAAGTTGCAGGATTTGAAGTTGCTGTGTTTTGAGGAGGTGGAGTAACTGGAACTACTGCTTTGAGTCTTGATTCGACCTCACACCAAGGGCATTTTCTAAGATGCTGTGACGTAACGAGATCAGTGTCAAAAATGACGGAGATCGAGAGACGGGGCGGGAAAAGGTGGGATAAGCCGAAAAAGGCAGGGAAATCAAGGGATTGCGGGGGCGGTAAGTTCTGAAAACCGCCGAAAATTTGAGCCGACGCCACGACGGCGACGCGCACGTTCCGTGTCAATCACGACGGCCGCGCGACGCTGATCGGGCGTCTTTTTTCGTCGTCGGCGCGTTTCTAACGCTTCGGGGCGTTCGCGTTTAACGCTGGGCGTTCGAGCGTTCGGACGCGCGTTAGAAAACGGCGAAAGCCTTGCAAACACTGGGCTTTTCCGCGTTCGAGCCGCCGAGCGGGAGAGCCACCGGACGCCGCCGCGCGCCGCCGCTGCTGAACGCGGGATTGGTCCGATTGGTCCGAGGATTGGACCGGACACAAAAAACGCCCGAAAACCCGCATGAATACAGGCTTTTCGGGCAAATACAGAACAAACAAGGCAGACAGCCTGCACGCGTCACCGCGTCGGCCGTCTGCCTTTTGCTGTGTATAAGTATGCAATATATACAGATATTATGCAATTATCACCGCGGCCCCGGCCAGGAGACCAGGAACGTCACTTTGCCGCGCGAAACTGTTCGCCAGCGAGGGCATCGGAAGCCATCGTCATGGCTTCCGCACGGCGATATATATCGCCGAGAATGATCGCTTTGCCTGCTTCGTCCAGGCCGTCCCATAAGCAGCCCACTTTGAGGGCGTCGTCGCTGATCCCGCGGATCGCGTCGGCGTCCTTCTTTTTATTCTGCGGCACCAGCGTGGAAGGGTCGATCTGCTCAGTTGGGTCCCCTGTCAACAAATACATCGGTGCGCACTGTAGACATTCCGCTATCCCGATGATGTACTGCGCAGGAATGTCGCGGCCTAATCGCAGCCAACTGTTAAGCGTTGACACAGGAACCCCGATGCTGTCGGCCAGGTCCTTCTGGCGAAGGCCAAGGTTGTGCAGTCTAATTTCAATAATTTCGCGGATGCGCTGTTTGCAATCCATAAGATTTGCCTCCAATAACACAAATATAGCACGAAAAGCCACATTTGTGACTTGACAGCACATAAGTGGCGTGATAACATAGGCATGTACCACGAATGTGTAACGCGGACAGCCTACAAAAAAGATACCACAAATCTGGTACGAAAACAAGACAAATTAACATGACACGGAAGGAGAAGTTCAAAAGATGGGAAATGAAGCCTTCACCGAAGCGCAGGAGAAGCAGATCGTCGAGGTGATCCGCGCGACCGTGGCCGAGGTGCTGCGGCAGCAGGAAGCGCAGAAGCAGTGCGGCGACACCGAGTCACAGGCACGCGTCGCCGCGCACATCGAACGGCAGCGCGA
>OLOV01000824.1_pt1 | contig 26556 bp, 26 predicted proteins | sample 1672931 | NCBI WGS metagenome assembly OLOV01 (sample SAMEA3136738, study PRJEB25190) | human gut metagenome | biome: human gut; feature: human-associated habitat; material: faeces | place: Austria | collected 2013 | reverse complement strand
CCGCTCCGGCCGCCGTTGCGGTCCACTGTGCCGACGGCGGCCTCTGGTTGCCATGTTCCACCGGCATGCGGAATTGCCGCTCCGCCGTACAAAAATGACTGGAAGCGCCTGCTAGTATTTTGCGCGCAAAACCACCGTCAATCAACATGGAGCCGACAACGAGCGACTCTGTCATCGTGGAGCAAGCTCCGTACAGACCCAAAAACGGAATGTGCAGATCCCGCGCTGTAAAAGACGAGGACATAATCTGATTGACTAAATCGCCGCTGAGCATGATGTCAATCTCCTCTTTTGTGAGCTCCGCGCGCCGCAGTGCCTTCTCCATCGCGCCCTCCAGCATCTTGCACTCCGCTTTTTCCCATGATTTTTCTCCGTACATATCGTCCGTCAGGATTTCATCAAAGCAGGATGCCAGAGGTCCTTCGCCCTCCTTCTGTCCAACGATGTTGCCGCGCCCGATAAAATACGGTCTATGTGAAAACCGCACGCTCTGATTGCCGATTTTTTTATGCTCCTTCTCCCTGCTCATTTTCCTTTTGACCCCCACATTCTTCTCCGAATTCATCCAAACAGCCAGTACAGCACCCCTACGATTGTCGCGCAGCTGATACCGCAGACCAGAACCGGACCCGCGACACTGAACAGCTTGCCGCCCACGCCCAGCACCGGACCCTCTTTTTTATACTCAATCGCTGACGCGACCATGGAATTCGCGAACCCCGTAATCGGCACGATGACCCCCGCGCCCGCAAACTTGGCAATGACATCAAAAACTCCTAGTCCTGTCAAAAGCTGTGTCAACATCACCAAGGCGACTGTAACAAAGGTTCCCGCGTCCTCTTCAGACACCCCGCGCGCCTGCAGCGCGTTCCGAAACCACAGTGCTGCCGCGCAGATTGCCCCGCCAACCAAGAACGCCCGCAGACAATTGGAAACATACTTCGGACGCGGCGTGAATGCCTTGACATATTTTCCGTAAGCCTTCGCGATTTCTTTCTTTTGTATTTCCTGTGCCTGATTCTTTTCCTCGTCGCTCTGCAAGCCCATCATAAAAATTCCTCCCGCTGCTGATCTTTTTCTTATTTAGTGTTTCCATTTTGCCGAAAATATGTCATAATGATTACAGAATTTTGCGGCAAACTTTTGCCGCGCAAGGAGAATTTACACACAATGGATACTAAGGAAAACATTTTAGCAGGCTTCGCAAGCTATATTCTGGCCTCCGGCTCCCCGCGCCGCATCGAAATGATGCGCAGGCATGGCATCGAGCCGCTGATTCTGCCCGCGCAGATTGAAGAAACGCTCCCGCCCAGGCACGATATGTACGAAACGGTCATGTTTCTGGCACTAAAAAAAGCGAAGTGGGTCGAGAACGAATATCTGCAGCAGGCCCGCCAAAAAGAAATCTCCTATCAAACATGTGATACAAAGTTTTTTGCGCGTGCGGAAACCACCGCGCAAACAGCGCGGATATCACAGACGCCCGCGCCTGTGATCATTGCCGCCGACACCATCGTCTACGCAGACGAAATCATGGGCAAGCCAAACGATGCCGCGGACGGTTTTCGCATGCTTTGCAAACTGCGCGGCGGCATGCACTATGTGGCGACCGGCGTCGCTTTGGTAGAGGCAGGCAGACAGAACGCACGTGTGTTTACAGAGGTCACGCGCGTCTATTTCAAAAACTATACCGATGAAGAACTTCGCGCCTATCTCGCCACAGAAGAACCTTACGACAAAGCCGGCGGCTACGCGATTCAAGGCACCTTTGCCAAATACATCGATCATATTGAGGGCGATTACGACAATGTCGTTGGATTTCCGTGGAAACGCATACAAAAAGAGCTGTCTCTGCTCGCCGCGTTTTCACCTTGTGCCGATGCGCAAGAATCGGTTAGAGAACCGGAATCCGCCATGTCTGACATGAGACCGGACAAAACAAATATACAGAAATAAAAAAGAGGACAAAAGTGTGCATAACGAAACCTGCGATTTCTATGCACACATGTCGCTCACTCATGAGCGACGCTCCGCAAGGTGCTTTTGTCGTTATTCCGGAAATATCGCTATGCGATATTTCCTACATAATAAAGAAAGGCATTAACACATGAAAAAATTTGCAAAAGAATTCAGAGAATTTATCGCCAAGGGTGACGTGATGAGCATGGCCGTCGGTATCATCATCGGCGGCGCGTTCACAGCCATCGTCAACTCCCTGGTCGGAGACATCATCACCCCGCTTTTGGGCGTGATAACCGGCGGCATTGATTTTACCGGCGTTTCCATTACCGTCGGTGACGCGCAGATCATGGTCGGCAACTTCATCCAGGCCATCATCGTCTTTTTACTGACCGCGCTGGTTATTTTTATGATGATGAAGCTTTTTAACGGGTTTCAGGATAAACTCAAGTCCAAGGACACCGCTGCGGAGAAACAGGAAGAACCTGCGCCAATCCCCGCGGATATCCAGCTTCTGACCGAAATCCGCGACCTGCTCAAGGCCGGGCGTTAAACGCGCGCCCGCCTCTAAGTCTGCTTCCCGCAGCTTGGATAAAAGCTGCCGGAATACATATCATAGGAATCGTATTTGGCGGCAAAATCCGCACACTTTAAAGTCAGCCTTGCTGCTTCTTACTTCCTTCTGTTTAGATATTTTTTGGCGATCCACAGTATCATTGCATAGAATGCCACTGTAACGCCCAGCACAAGTAATAAAGCAATCACATTCCAGCCGATTTTCATAATTTCCTCCTTTTCCTGCCCTTGTGCAAGATCCGTATTTTAATTTTCTTTAGTATACACTTTATTTTTATTAAAGTCAATATGAATTTTATTAAAGCCTTGTTCTTATGAATTTTCAAATGCGTAAAGTAAATCATACAGAATCAAGCAAGCGGTATGATCCATCTAGCATGGGACAAAAGTGCGCATAACGAAATCAGAGATTTCTATGCGCACATGGCGCTCACCCATGAGCGCCGCTTCGCAAGGTGCTTTTGTCGTTATTCCGGAAATATCACATAGCGATATTTCCTATATAATAAAAAAAGAACATTCTACCGTTTCCGATAAAATGTCCTGATTTCTAAAAAGACGCATGCCTGATCCTTTTCTACACCTTGTTTTCATACTCCTTCGGCTCAAACTGCTCGAAGATTGGCGCCGCGCCCCAGGCCTCGCAGGTTTTGAGGTCCTCATAGCTGCGGATCGTCCACATGAACTTCGCACCCTTAAAATGACGGAACGCGGGCTCATCGCGGTCCTCAAACCGATAAGCCACAAAATCCGGTCTGCCCGCCAGATTGACCAAAAGATTTTTAAGCAGGATATCTTGAAACCGTGTAATTGTCTTTTTCTCTTTGTTGAGTGCCCCGGCGAGCTGCCCGCGCACGACCGCGGGATAAGCTTTTTTAAGATAATCCACCACCGCCGGACTGAAGGATTCCACGCAGAATAAACCCGTATAATCCGCAAGTGCGCGCATCGCCGCGTCTGTCAGCGCCTTTTCGTTACGCCCCTCCGCTTTCAATTCCACGACCAACGGCACCTTGCCGTCCACCAGGCGCAAAAAATCGCAGAACTCCGGAATGCGTTCGTCGCTTTCCTCCATCGGGTAGTCCCGCGCCTCTGCAAGTGTCAGATCTTCAATTTTCAGATTGACACCGCAGGTGCGCTTGAGACTGGCATCGTGGATCACCGCCAGCTTGCCGTCGCGCGTCAAATGCAAATCCAGCTCAATGCCGTATCCTGCCTCCACAGCCCGCGCGAATGCCGCCATCGAGTTCTCCGGGATCGTCGGCTTCGCGTGCAGCCCCCGATGCGCGTAGCGATGCTTTAATAACTCCTGAATCAAAACTCTCTTTTCCATATTCCCCTCATTTACCATTTATTTGTCGATTCGGCATACCGCCTGCATGTTTGGAAAGCGGCGGTCTTGCCGCACCGATCTAATCATCGACATCAAAGGCTTCGAGCCTGCCCTTCGGCGGCTGCGGCTTACTGTCCCCATGGCGCACCATCAGCATCGTCAAAAACGCGATCAGCGAAAAAATCGTCGCGTAAGGAAACAGCGTCCAATAACCGATATGCTCCAAAAACGCGCCGGAAAGCACCGGCGTCAAGACCTGCGCTGCCATCGAGAAGGTATAGTACATCCCGGTGAATTTGCCGATATCACTGCCCTTGCACATCTCGACGACCATCGGATAAGAGTTGACATTGATGGACGCCCAAGCGATACCGACCAGCAGGAAAACGATGTTGATGCCAAAGTTCGGCGTCTTAAACAGAAACGCTGCGAAGAAGCTGGCCGCAAGCAGCAGAACGCCGAACAAAATGACCTTTTTGCGTCCCAGCTTGCTGGATATGATGCCGACCGGCACAAATGAAATCAGCGCACCGATCGAAGCGACCATCAAAGCGCTCGCGAAGCCGCCGCCTGCCATGCCCCACATTTCTGTCGCGTATTTGGAAAACGCCGTTGTCACCGCGTTGTACGCCATATACCAGAACGCCACCGACAGCAGCAGGAAGGTCAGACTGCGCTTGACAGGCTTCGGCAGCACCGCGTTGCCCTTCTCATCGACCTCGGTCTCTTCCTCCTCGATGCCCCAGGCTTCCTCAATTTCTATGCGCTCCGCGACAAACCTGTTTTCATCGACCTTCCAAAGCAGAATCGCCAGAGAAAGCAGCATGATCACCGCGATCGAGATAAACAGCGGCTCGTAGTTCGGCGTATCACCATCACCGACCAGCAGCATGATCAAACCGAGTGCCGCGATGATACCGACCGCGCCCATCAGGTTGATGATCGCGTTTCCCTTGGAGCGCAGCGGCTTCGGCGTCACATCCGGCATCAGCGATACCGCAGGGGATCGAAAGATGCCCATCGACAGCAGCGTACAGAACAGCGCCGCCACAAACAGGATCAGATTCCGCGCATTCGCGGCGGCCGGCAGAATCAACATGAAGATGACTGCCAAAATCGTACCGACAAAGATAAACGGCGTCCGCTTGCCGCGCTTCGTATTGATTTTATCCGACCACGCGCCGAAAAACGGCAGCAGGAACAGCGCCAGAATGTTATCCAGCGCCATAATACCGCCGGACAGCGTATCGCCGATATGGAAGGTGTATTTCAAGATCAATGGAATGATGTTGTCATACACCTGCCAAAAGGCACTGATCGCCAGAAATGCAAACCCAATCAAAATGGTCCGTTTGTTATCCAGTTTCATGATGTTCTCCCTCGTTTTCTATTTTGTCTTTCAAGTGATATCGATTCGCAGCAGCGCTTTGTCTGCGCGTTCCAAAATGTCGCGCGTCACAATGCAGCGCATTCTGCCCGCACACTGCAAGCATATCTTCTCATGTATGCGCCTATCCGAACACAGCCTTGCAGACTTCTGTGATATTCTCAAAAATATAGGTTGGTTTGCCCTGCCCCTTGGCAAGGTCGGCAAGCGTTCCCTCGCCGCTGAGTACAAATGCCGTATCTACACCCGCGCGATTGCCGCAGGCGATATCCGTATAGAGCCGATCTCCGATTAAAAGCGTTTCCGACGCGCAAAATCCGGTTTGTTCCATCGCCAGCAGCGCCATCTCCGGCTCCGGCTTTCCGATAAACTTCGGCGCGCGTCCCGTCGCTTTTTCGAGCATCCACGCCATCGAGCCGCAGTCCGGTACCGAGCCGAACGCTGTCGGGCACACCCAGTCCGGATTCGTCGCGTAATAATCGACCGCGGGCAGCCCGGCTGCCGCTTTTGCATCACCGAACGTACGCGGTTCCTGCACGCCGCGCATCAGCAACCTGCAGGCATCCTCGAGCTTTGAATAGGTCAGTTCCCGGTCAAACCCGAGAATCAAAATCTCTGTATCGTCATCCGGCGTTTCCGTCAGCAGGAAGCCCGCCGCAGCGAGCTGCGCGCGAAACGAGCGCGTACCGACCACATACATTTTTTTCTTCTTGACCGCTGCGCCGTAGGTCCGCTCTAAAAACACGATCAGCGCGTCGATTGAGGTCAAAAAATCCTCAGCTGCCGCCGGGACGCCCAGGCGAATCATCTTTTCCACATAAGCATCCACACCTTTCGACGAATTGTTCGTCAAAAAAAGATATTTGCCCCCGCTCTTCTGGATTTTGGCAAGAAACTCCGCCGCACCCGGAAACAACCGGTCGTCCAGATACAGCGTGCCGTCCATGTCCAAAAGGAACAGCCTCTTATTTTTCATCTTGTCCATTTTTCAGCTTTTCCATTTCCTTACGCACCTGCTTGCGCACCTCTTTGCGCGCCCGATTCAGATTTCCGGCCGGATTCAGCGCGCGTTCCAGTTCCAGATACCTGGACAAATGCTCCCGCAGGGAAACCGCGGATTTCAGGCTGAAGAACCAGTGAATCTTTTCTTTTCTCTCCTCGGCATTGTCGCGGATCTGCTGCCGCAGCATTTCGTAGCGAATCAAAACCTCATGCTCCTTCGCGAACGCGCGCACCTTCGCGACCAACTGGAGCGAGTACGCGAGATCAACAAAGAACACACCGTAGAACATCCCCACTACGAAGGAAAACGCCAGATTGTTTGAGAACCATTCCAAGGCGTGCAGGATGTGCGGGTGAATCAAAAAATAGTAAACCGCGCCCAAAATTGCCCAATAAACAGAAAACCGCAGGCAGATAATTCCTTGCAGATTGAATTTTTCGTTCGAATAATCCCAGAGTTTGACCTTCATGCCCTTGATAAAAATCAAGCCGGCTATGTATTCCAGCAGCGTCATCACGATTGCCATGACGAGAAAGAGCAAAAGCTTACTGCCGTAGGTCACTTCTTCAATCAGAGAAGTGTTTTCCAGGGAGGCCAAGAGATACAGCGCGCAGAGGCCGAAGCCGTACAACGGCAGATAAGGTCCAACCAAAAATCCCGGGTTAATCCAGCGGTGTGTTTTATTCGCCGGAGAATAATGCCGATACAGCACTTCCAGTCCCCAGCCCAGAACGCAGCCCATAAAAAACAAAAATGCCAGTTTCAAAAATTCATTCATCGCTCTGTCCAAACTCCTTTTTATCGCATCATCAGATTGATCGCGTGGTGCAGATTTTCAACCTTGATTTCTTCGCAGCCCTCCTGATATTCACCGTCCAGCGTCCACGAGGTCTCCGCACTTGCGTGAATCAAAAACTCGCTCGCGTTGACAAAGGTCAGCATGTCGGATTCGTAATTCTGCGTTGTCAGCATGTGAACGATTTCCGCCAGTTCGATCAAATCGCGCGGCGCCTTGATCAAAAGCATTTCGAATAAGCCGTCGCTCATATCCACCAGCTCCGGTTTGAGTGTCAAAATTCCCGCGATTGAGGTTGAATTGCTGATCGCGCCAAAAATATAGTCGTCCTCATAGCTCATTCCGTCCGCCTCAATCACCATATGCTCCGCGCGGATCGAGGATATCGTGTTGATTCCCTCCAAAATATACGCCAGATGCCCCAGCGCGTTCTTGACGTTCTGCGGTGTCGCGTAGGAGGCTTTTGTAAACGCGCCGAAGGAGGCCACGTAAGAAAATCCTCTGCCGTTGAAGCTGCCGATGTCAAAGGCCACCGGATTGCCCTGCACAATATCCCGCGCCGCTTTTACGATGTTCTTGGATAAATGCAGGCTGTTTGCGAAATCGTTGGTGCTGCCGGCCGGAATATAGCCGATCGGCACCTTCCTGCCGCTGTGCAGCAGACCGGAAACCACTTCATTAAACGTTCCGTCACCACCGATGCAAGTAATCAGGTCGGTCTTCCCCGCGTATTTTTCCGCGTAAAGTGTGCCATCCCCACGCTTCGTCGTCGTCAATACGGTACAAATGTAATCATTGACGGTAAAAGTTTCCACGATATCCGTCAGATACTTATTCGCTCTTTTGGTTCCCGAGCAGGGATTCATAATAATCAACGCTTTTTTTTTCATCTCATTACCCCTTCACAGACTAAATAATATTGATCGGTTTCCTGCGCGGCCGCTTTTTGACCGCAATCGGAATCGGATTTTTTTTTCGCGTGGCCCACCAGACACGATTGGTCGTGATTCCCAGGCACATCACCCACGAAATAAACCAAAACCACATCAGCAGCACGACGATATTCGAAAAGGATCCGTAAAGAATATCATAATTCACGCTGTATTTTGTGTAGATATTATAGACAATCGTCACGACCAAAAAACCGATGGAAGCGAAGATACTGCCCGGTACAATGTCCCGGTACGGCACTCTTTCTGTCGGCAGCACGTAATAGTTGTACGAAATCATCAAAAAATACAGTCCCATCGTAACCGGCCAGCGAAAAGCAACCCATGCCGCGTTCGCGAGATCTGTCCCCAAAACCTTGCCGAATACCAGCTTTAACAGGATCGGTCCATATACCAGCACCACCAGAGAAAACGCGATCGTAAAAACTGTGATCAAAATGGTCTTGATGGAGCGAATGCGATCTCGAACATAGCCTTCCCCTGTGGAAGCTCCGTCGGTCAGCGTGTAGTTGGTCACGCGAATCAACGCGAACTGCACGCGCGAGGCTGCCCACACCGCGGTAACCGCGAGAAACACGCTGTTCGCACCGGATGGTGAGTAGCTGAGCATATCGTCGATCAAATCAACACCCTCTCCGCTGATATTGATATTGGCCCAAGTCTGCAGTTCCTCCAGTGACAATGAGAACAGACCCAGAACCTGGGACAAAAGAATCAGAGTAGGCAAAATAGAGAGGAACAGGAAAAAGGCCAGCTGTGCCGCCACACCCTGGTAATAGGGGTCCTGAAACTGATAGATGCCGAGGATGATCATTCGCTTGACTCTCTGCTTTGCGTAGCTTGTCTTTTCTTTCATAGGCAGCTATTTCCTTTCCTCCAAAAGGCGTTCCAGCTTTTGCAGCGCCTTTGCCCGATGACTGATGCGGTTTTTTTGCTCCGCGCTAAGCTGCGCGAAGGTCTCATCGCAGCCGTCCGGCACGAACAGCGGATCATAGCCGAAGCCGTTTTCGCCGGCAGGCTCTGACAAAATCCTGCCAGGACATTCTCCTCTGGCTGTCAGCACCTCTCCGTTCGGCCAAACCATAGTAATGACGGATACAAACCGCGCTGTACGCGCCTCCGGCGCCACGCCATCAAGCAGCTTGAGCAGTTTCTCGTTATTCTTGGCGTCATTGCCGTCCTCTCCCGCGAAGCGCGCGGAATAGACTCCGGGCGCGCCGTCCAGATAATCCACCACAAGACCTGAATCGTCTGCCAGCGTGATCCTGCCGCAGAGCTTTCCGATTTCGCTGGCTTTTTTGAACGAGTTTTCCTCGAAAGTTTCTCCGTCCTCCACGATCTCAACAGGTGGGATACCCGCCTCGTCGCGAGAAATCACCGGCATGCCGAATTTCTTCGTAATCGCTTCCATTTCTTTGATCTTATGCTGATTGCGTGACGCCATGACGATGACGTTTTCGTGAATCTGCTTCATTTCGGTTTCCTCCTATTCTAAGCTGCCGATGACTTGCTTCTGCAGCGCATGCAGCTCGCGGCAGCCTTTTTCGGCCAGCGCCAAAAGCTGTGTCAGCTCCGCGCCTGTAAACGGCCGTTCCTCTCCGGTTCCTTGAATTTCAACATATTCTCCCGCGTCGGTCATCACGACATTCATGTCGATCATCGCGCGGGAATCCTCCTCATAACAAAGATCCAGCATCGGCTCTCCATCCACGATGCCGACACTGACCGCCGACACGAATCCTGTAATCGGGATTTCATCGAGAATGCCGTCCGCCTTGAGACGCTTCATCGCTTCGACCATCGCTACAAAGGCGCCTGTAATGGAGGCAGTCCGCGTACCGCCGTCGGCCTGTATCACATCACAGTCGATCCAAATGGTGCGTTCCCCCAGCTTTTCCATATCCACGACAGCGCGCAGCGATCTTCCGATCAAGCGCTGAATTTCCACACCGCGGCCGTCCTGCTTACCGCCCTTGTCACGCTTCTTTCGTATCGCGGTAGAACCCGGCAGCATCGCGTACTCTGCTGTGATCCATCCCTGCCCGGTGCCGGTCAGATGCCGCGCGGTACTGTTTTCGACCATCGCCGTACAGATGACCTTGGTATTGCCTACTTCTATCAGTACAGAGCCCTCGGGACTCCGCAAAAATTCATCGGTTAAAAGAACCGTTCTGATTTGGTCTTTCGCTCTCGCGTCAATTCTGCTCATATATCTTACCCTCAATTCTAATCTCTGCTTGTCTTTTGCCTGTCTGTAAACAGGCCGTACAGCTTATTTTACCACACTTCAAAAAAAATTTCACCAAAAATTCGTGCAAAACAGGCGCGGTCCGAGTATAATATAGATATCGTTTCGGGAAAATCGCGCGCCGCGCTTCCCGCAATATTACAAAGAAAGGAGTCGGAGAGCCGAATGTTCTCCGTAATCAACAGTACAACATGAAAATTGTCAATTTAGATGCTTACACGATTCACTTAAACGATCTGAACTGGAACGAGCTCGCGCAGCTCGGCGATCTTGTCACCTATGACCGCGTCGCGCCGGAGGATGTCATTCCGGCAATCGAAAACGCGGATGCCGTCTTCACCTCCAAGGTGAAGCTCACCAAAGAAGTCATCGAAGCCTGTCCGAATCTCAAATTCATCGGTGTGACCGCGACCGGCTACGACAATATCGATCTTGACGCCGCCAAAGCGCGCGGCATCGCGGTCTGCAATGTGCCGGCCTATTCCACAGAATCTGTCGCGCAGCACACCTTCGCGCTGATTCTGGAAATTACCAATCATGTCGGTCACTATACTGAGCTGGTACACGAGCATCAATGGGAAAAATCTCTCGATTTTACCTTTATCGATCGTCCGCTCACGCAGCTTTCCGGCCGTTCGCTGGGTATCATCGGTTATGGCTCCATCGGCAAACGCGTCGCGCGGATCGCGGAGGCCTTCGGCATGACCGTTCATGTTTACAGCAAGGACCCGGACGCGGCCGTACAATCCGATATTCTCACCCTGCACTGCCCTGCCACCGCGGACAACCGGGGCTTTATCAACAAGGATTTTATCAGCAAAATGAAAGACGGTGCGATCTTGATCAATACCGCCCGAGGCGCGCTTCTAAACGAAGATGACGTGGCCGACGCGCTCAAGCACGGCAAACTGGCTGCCGTCGCCGTCGATGTTGTAAACGGCGAACCGCCGCGCAAGGGCCACCCATTCATCGGCCTTGAGAACCTCTACATCACGCCGCACATCGCCTGGTCCACCAAAGAAGCGCGCGCGGTCATTACAAAAACAAGCGCAGCCAATCTCAAGAGTTTCCTTGCGGGCGGCGATCTGAACCGCATCGTATAGCGCAGGCCGCGGCATCGGCTGCCGTTTGGAAGTGCGCATAACGAAATCAGAGATTTCTATGCGCACATGGCGCTCACCCATGAGCGCCGCTTTGCAAGGTGCTTTTGTCGTGATTCCGGAAATACCGCTATGCGATATTTCCTATATAATAAAAAACCTGAGTTTCGCGCGTGCCGCGCATCGGCATGCTGCGAAACCTCAGGTTTTTTGATCTTATGCTCCGCGCAATCATCGTAATCGACGCGATGCAGGGCGCGGTATGTTTCTCTCTTGTACTGTGCTTTGGCGTGAACTAGATGCAGCACAAAATCGGCACTCCTCCCATATATCCGCCGCCTCCGCAGCACATGCTCATGCAGAGCATGCTCGTGCAAAGCTGCGCGCAATAATTGGAGCCCTGCATCGACGGATTGCCGCCATAGCGGGCGCTGCGCTGCTGATAACGGGTTTCCCCGCCCTGCAGCTGCCGTAAAAGATTCGCGTAATACGGGTTATTCGGTTCAAACGCGCAGGCCGCCTTCGCGTGTTCCAACGCGATGGCGTTGTTGCCGACGCGATAATTCGCGAATGCGCTGTAATAGTACCACTGTCCTCTTCGCTCCCGCACCTGCTCGAGCACGTTCAGCCCCTCTCGAAAGTATCCGTTTTGGATATAATTCAATGCCGAACGCATATACTGCTCGTCCTTGCTTTCCTCCTGCGGCCGATAGTCGCTGCCGAACGGATTTTGCTGACCGCCGAATCCCCAAAATTCGCCGCCGAACGGATTCCACGCGACATCGTCATAAGCGCCGCCGTAAGCCTGCCGAGCCTGTCCCTTTCCCTGGCGCTGATCCATGATCATGCTGTAGGCCTGCTGCACTTCCTTGAACTTTTCCTCCAGCTCCTTCTGATTCGGCTTGCCAACATTCGCGTCCGGATGATATTTACGGCTGAGCGAGCGATATGCTTTTTTGATTTCTTCCTCCGTTGCATCATAACGGAGACCAAGTACCTTATATGGATCCATCTGCGGTCGTTTTTTCTCCTTTCCGGCTGTGCCGCGGCTTGTTGTTTTCCTTCGCTTCCGCATGCGCGGTCTTGGTCTTGCCATAGCGCGCCCAAACGCCGGAATACAAAATGTTTCTGAGGATTTCCACGTTCTCGACCAGCGGCAGGCGCTCAAACGCATCCGTACACTCGCTGATCATCAAAAGCAGCAGGTTCAGTACCTGATCTTCAAAGCCTGCGTTTTGATATAAGTCCTTGAACGGATTGTAGGCTCCGGTCTTCAGATCGTCCTCGATATCCTCATACGCGTCCAAAAGGTAAATATATTTTCCTAAATAAAAGCCGATTTTATACAAATCATCTTTCCAGTAATCCTCCCGGTACGTAAAGACCTCCGCGAGAATTTCGCCGAATACCTTGGCGACCTTGTCCAGCGGCAGATCACGCGCGCTTTCGACTATGGTCAGCATGTTCATCTTTTTTTCGATGAACGCAGCCTTCTCAGGATACGCGGCAGCCACGCGTCCGGCCTTCGGCTTGAGCAGTGCCTTCGCCAGCAGGGCTTTGGTCTTATGCTCATCGTTCCAGTCGTCCTGCAGCTTGTAATAGGCCAGCAGCACGCACATATCCGCGCAGTAGTCAGAAACCGCGCTTTTGCGGCTGCAGTGCTTGTGCATCGGATGCACGATACATCTGGCGCATTTGGTTTCCTCCGGCAGGTCATAGAGGTCCGAAAGGATCATCACTAAAAAAGTCATATCGTAGTTCAACGTCATCCGGCCTACCAGTCCGTGCCGCTCCTTGAGCGCGTGGCAGAGTCCGCAGTAGTAGCTGCGATAGGTATCAAATTCTCTGATTTTTAATTCCGGTTTGTTGACCAATACATACCCAAACAAAGCAAGACTTCCTTTCATCCACACGCGAAGCTTTCGCGGATTTCCCGCGGGCCCGCGGATATCTCACGAATTCGCGAGGCTTCCGCGAAATCCGCGGACTTTCTGCAAAGCTCGCGGACTTTTTCACTTCCTACATCTTAACGCACAAAAGCACACAATGTGTGTGCTTTTCGTGAATTTTGCTCAAAGATTCCGCCTGCAAAACGTGACCGTTCTGACGATGTGCTTACGCTCTGCTGCCGCAGCCCTCCGCGCCGCAACTCGCGCAGTCATGGGTGCAGATTTCCGGCGCCTGCGGCATGCCGTCATGTTTATTTGGATTGTCAGCTTCCAGACAGACCTTGACCATATTGTCCAGCCACTCCCCGTCAAACAGCTCGATCATGCCTTTATCACAAGCCGCCGCAATCTTTTGATTGATCGGAATCTCCGCGATCGCCTCGATGCTGTATTTTTTCGCGACATCGCCGACATGACCGTCACCGAAGATCTTGTGCTTCGCGCCGCAATCCGGACAGACGTAGTAGGAAAGGTTTTCAACGATCCCGATAACCGGAACGTTCATCAGCTGCGCCATTTTGACGGCTTTTTCGACGATCATGGATACCAGTTCCTGCGGTGAGGTTACGATGACCAGCCCGTCCAGCGGCAGCGACTGGAATACCGTCAGCGCGACGTCACCGGTACCCGGCGGCATATCCACATACATCACATCGATATCGCCCCAAACCACGTTGTTCCAGAACTGATCAATGACCCCGGACAGCACCGGACCGCGCCAGACAACCGGATCGGTCGTGTCCTCCAAAAGCGCGTTGATGGAGATCACCTTGATGCCTGTCTTGGAAACCACCGGTGTGATTTCCTCATCGGTTCCGGTCGCCTTGCTCCTGATGCCGAACGCCTGCGGGATCGACGGACCGGTAATATCCGCGTCCAAAATCGCGACCTTGTATCCCAGTCTCTGCGTCGCCACCGCCAGCATGGACGTGACTGAGGACTTGCCGACCCCGCCCTTGCCGGATACCACACCGATCACTTTTTTTACATTGGATTGATTGTTCATAGTAGATTACACTCCTTTATCTGTATCATCCTACTGATTTTATCTTTTTCGTTTCAATTCTACTTTACGCTCTTTTCCTTCCGGCTGTCAAGAGTTGTTTTGGAGGTTCAGCAAGAAAGATGTTCTTCTTCCGGATGAAAATCCTGCATAAACCGCTTCAGCAGAAACGTACAGAAATACGGGAATGTATAGATCCGGTTTTCGTGACCGATGTTATTGGCAGAAAATTTGAATCCATAGCATATATCCGGATATTTTTCCGAGTCGATCAGCGTTTTCATAGACTTTGTTTTGCCGCTGCTTGTCTTTACTTCTATTGGGATCAATGCTGTTGCGGAGCGAAGGAAGAAGTCTGCTTCCAATGTGGAATCACTGCGCTTGTAGTAATATAGTTTATAGCCCTGTTTGACGAAAGCTTCGCCAACCATATTCTCATACAAAGCACCTTTATAAACACCAAGATTCTTATTCGCACGCAGATCTTCCTGTGATTCATCATCCAGCATAGACACCAATAAGCCTGTATCAGCAAAATACAATTTGAACACGTCAGGATCATAATTCCCGCCCAGAGGCAACTCCGGAAAATCCAAGCAGTAACAAGCGTTTACCATCCCGGCATCGATCAGCCATTCCACGCAGCCGCGATAATCCCGAAACCGCGCACCCGATGCAACCTTTGAAACTTGAAATTTCTTATTTTCTTTCGCAAGCTGCGGTGCAATCCGGTTAAAAACATTCAAGATCCTAGTCTGATCAACGCCCAGTGCATACTTACGAATATCCTCTTTATAATCCGCGATCAGCTGCTTCTGCGTATCCAGCGATCCTTCAAATGTATTTTTTTGAATATACTCCGCTACGACCGCCGGCATACCGCCGAGGATACTGAATTCGAGAAACAGTGTGCGGTAAACATGCATCTCAAGCTGACTGAACGGACGCAGTTCCTTCATATGCGCAAGCAGATCTTTCACTCTTTCTCCATCGTAGCCCTTCGCCCACAAAAATTCCTCGAAATCCATGGAAAACATCTCAAAGTCTTTCTTATAGCCCACACTGTTGCTTTCAATTTTGCGGTAATTCACTCCCAGCATAGAACCACTGCAAATTACATCAAATCTTCCATCGAGGAAGAAAAATTTAAGTGCTGTTGCAATTTCAGGAAATTCTGTGATCTCATCAAAGAAAAGCAGCGTTTTGTTCGGTATGAATTTTTTTGACGGATCGATCAGGGAAATATTTTTTATAATAGCTGACGCCTCATATCCATCTGCGAGAATGCCTTTGTATTTTTCATCTCGGATAAAATTGATTTCGATGACGCTTTCATAATTTTTTTCTGCAAACTGCTTAACAGATTCTGTTTTGCCTACTTGACGACATCCTTTTATGATCAGTGGCTTTCTTTCGGGATCTGCTTTCCACGCACAGAGAAAAGCATCCACTTTTCTTTTCAGATACATTGTGTGCACCTCCGGTGACGAGCTTATTCTTATAATACCCATTATACCCATTTTTACTTCGTATTTCAACTAATAAATCACAAAACATGGGCGAATTATTTTTAATTTTGCACAAAACATGGGCGAATATAGGAACAGATTGCACATTTTTTGCAGTAGTCAAGCTCCAACAAATATTTTAATTAAACTCGCGCGTTTTCACCATGTTTCTACGGATTATCTGCTCGGTATCACCAATCGCAAAAAGTCCTACTGACAGCAAATAAAAACAAAGACCGTCGCGAAACATCTCAGCGACGTACGCAGTCCGGTCTTTGTCTATTGTGTTCATTCAGCGCTTAACTCGCTCTTGTACTGTCAGGCTCCTCCGCATTTCCAAAACGATTCTCACCTAAAGCCTCCCAACCAAAACGATGGATCGATACTAACACAGAAGCGATGGTAAATACTTCGTTAATGACACCGCCAATGCTTCCGATACCGATATTGTGTATCAGCCATGCGGGTGATCCGCAGAATAGATTACACATACGTATGGTACGCGCATTATTGGACCAGAAACCAACGGTGCTGGCCGTTGTTGCAATAAAGGAAAAAACACCGTAAATACTGCTCCATGTAAGTATGGTAAAGATCAGATTGATGGTCGTAATGACAACAATCCATCCTTTCCATCGTACCCATTCCCACTCATTAATTTTCAGTAGCATGCAGTTTCTCACCACAATAACAAACCCGCTGATACCTCCTGCAATACTCCCTAACAGTAAAAACTGAATGCCAAAACAAACATTTCCTACAGCCTGCAGGAGAAACAGTGCGGCATTGGATCTCACCTGATACGATATGATAAACAGTATCAATGCTACAATGCCCAGAGTCTGTACCAATATCGCTTCCATCCCAATCTCCCTACAGCAGGCCTGCTTCTTGTAAGGCTGCCTTTACGTATTCCACATCAGTTCTGGTATCTGCCGCCAGGAATTCCAGATCTTCCTGCGTCGGCGGATTGCCGTGAGCGCGTGCCGCAGACTTCTTGATCAAACCCTTTCTGAGATGATCGAGGTCTGCGTCCTTACATTTAAACTTGCTCGGATCAGACGGGAGAATGATGTTCTTGCCCGGGACATCTTCCGTTGCCGGATCGCCGAACTTGATTTCAATGCCATTTTGTCTTGCAAAAGATAGCTGCGGCTGGATATGCTTGCCAGCGCCGGTGTATTCGGTCTCTCCTACGACGATGATCTCGTCTTCCGGCAAGGTCTGTGCAAGGCAAAAGGCACAAGCCAGTGCAGTATTGCCTGTCGGGCCTCTTTCGATACCCTCCAGGATTGCCAGCATCTCTGTCATGTACATGACCTCGCCCTGTGTCGTCGTCACATAACGATCCATATAGCGCAGCGGTCTTGCCGCGCTTCTTGGGATATCACCGCTGTCCGGGTTCATCGCATGCGGAATGCCGAATCCGGTATGTCCGGTGGTGCAGGACTTCATGTTGAACTGGGTATCAGACGCCATGTGCAGTCCGGTCAGGTCGATGGAGGCGCCGACGACCTGTGTGTCTTTACATCCAACTTTTTCCAGCCCCCTTGCCACGCCGGTAATCATACCGCCGCCGGCATAGGTGCAGATGACCATTGCCGGGTCTTTGCCGCAGATATCCCGAACTTCCCTGCCGATCTCATAGCCGAGGGATTCGGTTCCTGCCATGCCGAACGGGGAATACAGGGAAGCATTGAAATATCCAGTGTCTTCCATAACCGAAAGGTGTTCATAAAACAGCTCCGGTCCCACGGTCAGCTGTAAAACCTCTGCACCGAGAGCTTCGCACTTCCGCGCCTTTTCTACGATTTCCGGCTGACCGACGCCGTGGGAATCATAGCACTCCTGTACGATGATGCACTTCAGACCCCGCATCGCTGCCTGAGACGCAACAGCTGCGCCATAGTTTCCGGAAGTTGCGGCAATGACGCCCTCGTAGCCGAGTTTCTTTGCATGCGCGACCGCGATGGACGCTCTTCTATCCTTAAAGGAACCGGATGGATTTGCGGCTTCGTCCTTGGTGAAGATTCTGGCGCCGTATCCCGGTTTGGCATATTTTCTTGCCAGAGCGGTGATGTTGCGGAGTTCCAGCAGCGGCGTATTGCCAACGCCGATCTCTTTCTGCATTTTTAAAACATCATCCAGGCTGTACACCGATGCCGCAGCATCCATCAGACCCTCGTAGTCGAACGCAATGGAACCACTTTCGAACTGACTGTAATCAAGCCCCAGAGTCTTTTTCATGATCTCTTCAGATCTTGCCATAACGGAATTATAGTCTTTTGCCAATACCATTACCGTTCACCTCCAGCCATGATCTTTCTTAATTGTTTATCGATTTCGATGATCTCCGGAACGAAGTCTCCGTAGCTGTGCTTATAGCACGGATTTTCTTCCAACAATACGCCTTTTGCGATCCTGCCGGTCGCGGTTTCCACCGTGACCGAATTCCCAATCTCGGCGCTGTCTTCGAGCAGGCTGCCTTTATCCCACATTTCCAGATCGCAGTGCTGCGTATCAGTCGGGATCTTTGCGGTTCTTTCTTCTGCTTTGAGCACCACATTGTGAATGCGAACCCAATCTCCTTTTTTTGCCATTTGTACTCACCCTCCTGTTTTTAAAGTCCCTTTTGAATGGTTCTTGCAATGATATTGTTCTGGATCTCTTCGCCCAGTTCGACGAAATATGCGGAGTAACCCGCTACACGGACGATAATATCCTTGTATTTTTCCGGCTCTTTCTGTGCCGCACGCAACGTTTCATCATCCAGTACGTTAATCTGAATATGATAGCCACCTTGTGCGAAGTGTGCACGGAATACGGTTTCAATGATATCGAGACCCTTTTCGCCGGCTGCGATCGTCGGATCGAATCTCTGGTTCAGTAGCATACCGCTCTGCGGAAGTTGTTCATCGCAGGCTGCCAGGGAGTTTACAACAGCAGTCGGACCGTTGACATCCATACCGATCATCGGGGACGCATTGTCTGCTAACGGCGAGAACGCCAGTCTGCCGTCCGGCATTGCGCCGACCGTCTTGCCCATAGCAACGTTGTAGACAACCGTTGCGTGCAGGCTGGTCCACTGTCCGCCGTGTGCGTCTTTATATCTCTTGATTGAACGATCCATGGTATCCACGAACCATTCACCGTATTTGTCAACCTGCTCAATGTTGTTACCGAACTTCGGCGCTTTGTTGATCAGCAGCTGCCGCATGTTCTCCTGACCTTTAAAGTTGGTATCCATCAGATGTAGCAGTTCGTCCATGCTTAGATAATGCTTGTTGTAGACGCATTCTTCCATGGCGGCGAACGAGTCAATCAGGTTTGCCATGCTCGCGATGGAGATCGTCGTGTAATGATGGTCGGAACCTTTCTGCTGCAGCATCTTGCCTTTTTCGATGCAGCCTCTTGAGAAGCAGGATGCCGTGATCGTCGGGAAGGTGAACGCATGTCCGGCCAGTGTGGTGTTGGACATGGCGATGAACCGGTCGATGAAGAAATCAAGCTGTGCTTCAAAGGCTTTCTTTACCTCTTCGATCGTCTTGAAATCTCGCGGATCGCCGGTCTTGATGCCGAGCTGCTTCTTGGTGACCGGATCATAACCGTTGTGCAGTGTGATCTCCAAAACCTTGTTGACATTGAAGTTCCCGGAGTTGGTCTGGAAGTCGGTAATACCCATAGATACTGGCTCGATGCAGCCGCAGATACCCCAGTTTCTTGCTTCTTTCAGCGTAAAGCCCAAGCTCAACAGATAGGTGATTGCCGCGTCATCGTTGTAGAACGCCGGGTGTCCGCCGGTATCTCTTGCCGCACGGATCGCCAGACGGAAGGTTTCTTCGTTGACGTTCTTATGAAAACGGAACGAAATGCATGGTTCGTCGGTCTGCAGATCGAGCAGGCAGCGCAGGAAAACATTTGTCAGTTCGTTGCAGGCATCCTTGCCGTTTTCTTTCACGCCGCCGAGCATTACGTGCATCCACAGCGGGCAACCCGGAACTGCGATAGATTCCCGATACTGACGGATGTTCCAAAGCTCTGCGATCTTCAGTTTGAATTCGTGGATCAGTTCCTGGAAGTATACTTCGTCTTTTCCCTCTGCGTTTTCTTTTTCAAAGAACGGGAACATGTACTGGTCGAAACGGCCGAGACAGTGATCGCCGCCGACAGCTTCCTGGACGATCGCCAAATGGGTGAACCATACCAACTGTACGCCCTGCAGGAATGTCTTCGGTGCGTATTCTGGAACAGTCCTGCAGGCTTCTGCCATAGTCAGGAGTTCCTGTTTTCTCTTTTCATCGGTGCAGGAAGTTGCCTGTTCTTCTGCCAGATCTGCATAGCGATGCGCGAAATGGATGATTGCTTCCATGACGATGATCATCGCTTCCCAGTTGATACGCTGTTCCATATCGTAAACGTCCTTGCAGACGTGATTTGCTAGCTTTTCCTTGCAGATGTCGATATAATGGCGATAGCCGTATTTGATCAGGTTGTCATAGTCCGGTGTGTGGTTCATCGTGGACTGGTTCGATACGCCGTGGGTAAAGACAAGGGCTTCGATCATATCTTGTACATCCGGATCTTCCAGCTTTGCCGCAAAGTCACCGAACGTATTGCCGTGCCACTTGGTAACGATCTCCCGCAGTTCTTCCTTCTCTTCCGGACTGTTGAAATGCAGATGGTCGGTAATACGATTGTCCAATGTATCAAAATCATCGTACAACCATTTGGTGACGTCCGGATGCAACGGAACGGCTTGAAAACGGTCGCCCGGATGTCCTGCGATCTGAGAATCTTCATCGATGAAGATATTTCTGTTTTCCAGGAAATATTGGAACGCCTTAGCCCTGCGCAGGATGTAGTTATCCATGGACGGGCGGCTGTAAAATTCGGTAAACAGTCTTGCGCGGTCTAGATCGATCGTCGGATCGGTATTGCGGACCTTATCGTTTAATCTTATGATTCGTTGGGTTAACATGTGATTTCCTCCTTTTTGTTATCCTTCATATAGAAGCAATGTTTTCCATGCTTGTTTAAAATGCAGTTGGCCAGTTTGACCAGCTCACGTATCTCATCATCTGTCGGCGATTCTATGCCTTTCAGCTCGTAAGGTCTTCCCAGCGCGCCGTATTTAGATTCGCCTAGATTATGATAGACGAGAAGCTCATATTCCGTAACGCTCGGAAGCGTCAGCACAAACTCGGCGATCGCCTGGATATTCTCCGGTGCGTCCGTGTAGCCCGGAACGACTGGCGTGCGGATCGTCATCGGTATGCCGCTCTGTGAGATCATGCGGATATTATCGAGGATCAGTTCGTTGCCGTAGCCGGTGATCGCTTTATGCTTTTCGCTGTCAAAGACTTTGATATCCATGAACATCGAATTGATAAACGGCAGCGCCTCCGCAAAACTTTCGAATTTGCTATAGCCGCAGCTTTCGATACAGACGTCGATGCGGCTCTTTTGGCATGCTTCGGCGATCTCCTTAAGATATTTCCCATGCGTCAGCGGTTCACCGCCCGAAAAGGTCACGCCGCCTCCCCGCATCTGATAAAAGATCTTGTCCTTTTTAATCTCATGTAGAAGTTCTTCGATCGTGTAGTCCTTCCCCACATACTTTTTCGCTTCCGCATAGCAGATATCGGTACAGGCAGTGCAGTTTTTCACGCAGAGCGTGCGGTCGATCTTGCAGTCAAGCCCGATCGCATGCTGCGGGCAGCGGGCGATACACATGCCGCATCCCACACATTTGGACGGGAACTCCGTGATGTCATTGTCATAGGCCTGTGACTCCGGATTTGCGCACCAAGGACACCGCAGCGGGCATCCTTTAAAGAACACTAGAGTTCGCAGTCCCTCATCATCGTGAATAGAACATTTTTGGATATTGAATATCATCCAACTCTCCCCCTATAATTAATTTTGTATTTTCTTCGCCACTATTAAACAGCAATATCCATGCCAAAGTCTCCGACGTGCTTTTATTTTTTTCAATTTTTTTGCAAACGAAAAACCGTTGAAATTCTAACGGTTTTTTATGTTTTCTATTCTTATTGAGGAAGGAATGCTCTGCAGCGCTCGGTACTTTTGCATGCATATCATTTGTTTTAGTTTTGGTGAATTTTCGTTTTTTGTCTTTCCCCTGTTTTAATTTGTGTACTATTTTATACATTTCAGGTATCTCTTCGCATGAAAAACTTTCTCATACCTGCAAACTCTTCAAAGTGTATACTTTTTTCTACACTCTAGCATCTGCGCGTATATTTTTTTTTACATTTTACGTTTTGGAGACTATTTAGTCCAGATACTCCTGATATTTTTCCAGCATGTTATAGAAGGTCTTCCTGGAGATCCCCATCAATTTCGCAGCTTCCGTGCGGCTGCCTTTCGAAATCTGCAGTGCCTCTTTGATCAGATCCACGTTGGATAGAATAATTGCCTGCTTTTTCTCTTCCAAACGCTCTTGCGCGGTACGATGCAACGCGAATACCTCGCTGTGAAAACGACCGCTTTGAAGTGAGTCAAGCAAAGCTTCTCTAGTGATCACATCGGAATCTGAAAGGACACAGACACGGTTCATGACATTGCGAAGTTCACGGATGTTTCCCGGCCAGTCGTACTGCATCATCAGCTCTTTAGCCGCCTCGTTCAGTACTTTAGTCTGCAAATTGTTAATACGGCTCGTCTGCTTCAAGAAAAAATCACTGCATGCTAAAACGTCCTCAGCGTGTTCCCGTAGCGGCGGGATCGTAATATTCAAGACCATCAGCCGGTAATACAGATCCTCACGGAAAAGTCCTTCTTCGATCATATTTTCCAGTGACCGATTTGTCGCTGCAATGATGCGAACATCAACAGAGATGTTCTTTGTCCCACCGACCTTTGTGATTTGCCGTGTCTCCAGTGCGCGCAGCAGCTTGGTCTGGAAATGCAACGGCAGTTCTGCTACTTCATCCAGAAACAAAGTCCCGCCGTTTGCCAACTCGAACTTACCGATCTGCCCAGATTTAGAAGCGCCGGTAAACGCGCCGCTTTCGTAACCGAACAGTTCACTATCGATCAGCTCCGGTGAAATATTAGCGCAATTGATGGCCACAAACGGCTTATTTCTGCGCGGACTATAGTTATGAATGGACTGCGCAAACAGTTCTTTACCGACGCCGCTTTCGCCGTAGATCAGGATATTATACGGACTGGACGCAAAGGACATCGCCAACTTTTTGGCCTCGATCATCGGGCGGCTGCTGCCGATAATATCATCAAAGGTATAGCCCGCCGAAAGCCCGAGTGCATTCTGCACCTGTTTGATCTGCGTCGTACGAGATCGCGATATTTCGGCAACACCACTGACTTTCCCCGCATCGTCAAACAGCGGATACATATCATTGGAGGCCAGCATGTAATCATTGGAACCGTCAGTGGATTCTACTTCAACTTCCCAGTCGATGATCGGCTTGCCATATTTCAAAACGTCCTTAGCCTTTAAATTTTCACGATGTCCTTTGACCGCGATAAACTTCACGCCGATGTCCTGCATGATGTCCTCGATCGGTCTGCCATATGCCTTTTCCCGATCCTGCAGGTGCATGTAGCGGCAAAAATCCGAGTTGGCGTATACCATTCGCAGATCTTTATCGCAGATGTGAATGGAGTTCGGCAGCGCATCCAGCCCCTGAAAGATAAATTCGCGAATCCGTTCATTATGGATAAACAGCAGCATCAGCTCCGAAAACGACGTCTGGAGTGCCTCGAGATTTTCTTTCTGCTCACTGTTCGGATCAGTCAGGATCGCAAAGTCAACAGACTGTTCTTTTGGCAGATGCACGCTCTGTATCGTCTGCATGGTCTGCGGAAAGGAGGCCAGCACAAGACCTTCTCCGCTGCAAAGGATCAGTTTTTCTTCGGTCAGGTTCTTTTCCCGGCAGAGAAACTCAAACAGTTTTTGGGCAATCGTATTTTGATGGATGAAAGTGATCTCGTTGTCATGTTCCAGCTGAATGCCGCGGCATGACAAGGCATTGTTTTTTTCGTTTTTTTCCATAGTCTGAACGGTTTCGTTTTATTTTTTGTGATTATGCAAGCAGGAATCCTTCCGGGAACGGATCTTTCGGATCCAGGATCCAGGTCGCGAACCCCGCAATGCAAGCGTTTCCTGTAACTTTCGGAACAACGGCGCGGAAGCCCGCTACGGTTGTTTCTTCTACGATCTCACATTGAAAGAGCGAGCCGATGATGCTTTCATGAACAAAGCTTTCGCCGACTTTCAATTTGCCTTTGTTGAACAGCACCGCGGATTTCGCGGAAGTTCCGGTTCCGCAAGGGGAGCGGTCTACGGTCTTCGGCAAAGCGACAACGCAGTTCTGTACATCTGCGCCCGCGGTCTTCGGTTCGCCGTAAAATTCCACATGGGTCACTTCGGTAACAAACTGCAGATCCGGATGGCGGAAATCAACCTGTGCGTTGATATCTCTGGCAATGGACTGTGCCGCTTCGATCAGCTTCGCGCTGTTCTGCGGGCAGATCGGAATACCGACGGATGCCGTCGGGAGAATGGCGTACAGATTGCCGCCCCAAGAAACATCCATGGTAAGCGGACCGAAATCTTTCGTCTCTACGGTGAGGTTTTCGCGGAGGACAAAAGCCGGTGCGTTAATAAAGGAAACTTCCTGAACCACGCCGTTTTCGACCTTGGCTTCGATCGTGATCACGCCGGCCGCAGTGTCCAGCTTGATGACGGTCATCGGTTCGGTGACTTTGACCATTCCGGTCTCGATCAAGGCAACGGAGACACCGATGGTGTCATGTCCGCACATCGGCAGCCAGCCGCTGGTTTCGAAGTAAAGAACGCCGACATCGGTTCCCGGCGTACACGGCTCGGTGATCAGCGTGCAGGACATATAGTCGTTGCCGCGCGGTTCATAAGACAGCAGCGTACGGAACCAATCTTCATTTTCTTTCATGTAGATGAATTTCTCCGCCATGGTATTGCCCGGGATATGCGGGAATCCGCTGACGATGTTGCGGGTCGGCTGTCCGAGTGTATGTGTTTCGATCGTTCTGAATACTTTTTTTGCGTTCATTTTGTAACCTCCTCATAAGTAAAAAAGAAAATACAAATCATCTAGGGAGAGTTTTTTGCGCGCAAAACAGATTCTTTTTTGATTATAGGCGCGGATCTGCGCTCTTGTCAAGAAAATCTGCCGCCCGCTTTTTGCTTTGTACAAGACGGGTTTAGCCTAAATACATGCCGCCATTACAGTGAATAACCTGCCCGGTGATGTATCCGGCCTTTTCGGATGCCAAAAATACAACGGCATTCGCAATATCCTCCGGCAAGCCAATCCGACCGACCGGCAGCTTCTCCAAATAGCCTTGTCGTCCGGTCTCGATCCGCTCTTTGGTCATTTCCGTTTCGGTAATCCCCGGCGCAACGCAGTTCACACGCACGCCATTCGGCCCTAATTCTCTTGCAAGGGTTCTAGTCAGTCCGACCAGACCTGCCTTTGCCGCGCTGTAATGGCTGTAGCCCGGGCATCCGTAAAAAGCGTCCTGTGAGCCAATATTGATGACCGAGCCTTTGGCCTCTATAATATAGGAAATCGCCGGATGCGTCACATTGTAAAGACTCGTCAGATCTGTGGTGATGGTTTCCTTCCATTGCTCGGGCGTCATATCCACAAAAAAAGCTTCTTTGAAGATGCCGGCACAGTTTACGACCACATCCAATCCACCTGCCTTTGCTGCAAGCTCTTCCACTGCCGCTTTCGACGCATCATAATCCGCAATGTCAAAGGCTTTGTAATACACGCTGCCACCGGCAGCTTCAATTTTTGACGCGGTCTCCCGCAGATTCTTTTCGCTGTGGGCCGCTGCCAAGACAACAGCACCCTCTTCCGCCATCGTGATCGCGATCTGTCTGCCGATGCCGCGTCCGGCTCCGGTGATCAACACTTTTTTATCTTTTAACAACATGTCTCTGCTCCTTTTCGTGGTTTACACAGATTTCTGAATGGTCCGCTCTATGATATTTTCCTGAATACTTTCTTCCAGATCAACGAAGAAAGCAGAATATCCGGCAACGCGGACAAGCAGATTGCGGTAATTTTCCGGATGTGCCTGCGCATCCCGCAGGGTCTCGTTGTCTACAACATTGATCTGCATGTGTTCGCCCTCCATCTTGAAGTAGGTGCGCAGAACAGTTTCCAGAATGTCAATGCCTTTTTCACCTTTTACGATATGTGGGTCGAAACGTTGATTCAGCAGATACCCGCCCTGTGCATAGCACCGCTTGCCAGAGCAAACGGATTTAATAACAGCCGTCGGGCCGTTGACATCCATGCCGATCATCGGAGACGCATTATCTGCGACCGGTGTGAAAGCCTTTCTTCCGTCCGGGGTCGCGCCGATGATCTTACCAAGAACCATATTGTAGGACTGTGTCGCAAATACAATGTCAAACTGTCCGCCGCGTCCATCCTGGTATTTCTTTGCTTCTTTGTGGATCGTGCTGGATACAAATTCGGTATATTTATCTGCCTGTTCAAGATCGTTGCCGTACTTCGGCGCGCGATTGATCAGCATCTGCCGTTTTGCCTCATTGCCTTCGAAATTCGTTTCCAGCAAGTCCATCAGTTCGGCCATGGTCAGATATTTCTTATTAAATACGCACTCTTCGATCGCCGCAAGGGAATCCACAATGTTAGCCAGACCGGTCACGCCAAAAGCACCCCAACGGTGCGGGCAG
>OLOV01000820.1_pt1 | contig 26621 bp, 25 predicted proteins | sample 1672931 | NCBI WGS metagenome assembly OLOV01 (sample SAMEA3136738, study PRJEB25190) | human gut metagenome | biome: human gut; feature: human-associated habitat; material: faeces | place: Austria | collected 2013 | reverse complement strand
TCGAAAGCCTCCTGAGTTTAAAAAGTGTGAAAAGTTGAGAAAGTTTTTCAACTGCACACAATTATCTCAAAAAAGTGAGGCCTTGAGAAGGACGTTGGTGGTTTACCATTTACTGTAAAACCTCCCAAAATTAAATTCCAATAAAAAAGACTGCTCGGTAATTCACCTTACAGTCTTAGTATAGTTTCATTTTCACTTGGTTTGATCGCCTCGCATGCGACAAATTAAGCACCTAAGAGATTTTGGTCGAATGCAAACAATGCCTCGTTGATTTCGAAAACATTATAATTTCTTTTTTTGACAAAATATTCAATTATAACGTCAAATTTATTCGAGTGTGAAAGCGCAAAACCCGCCTTCATAAGCATTTCCTTCATCTCATTCAAAGGCAGCTCAAGTGCCAGCGCAAAAGCAATTACCGTAGGCTTTGAAGGTCGATACGCTTTGTCGGAACGGATTTTTGAAAAAAGTTTCCGATCAATGTTTGCTTTCTTGTAACATTGTGCATCCGTCATGCCCTTTTCGTCAATTTTGCGAAGAAGCATCTCGGAAAAACTTTCATCAAGCTGCTCAAGCGCATTATCCAGCGAAGCGTCACAGCAGACCTCAATGCTCCTCAGCCTTTTTAAATCATAGCTGTCCTCATGCTCCTCGACATATTTATCATCTATGTATGCCGCAATGTCCGAAAAAAGCTTGCTTCCGATGGTATATGATTTCTTATCGAAAATCACGACATATACCTGCATGTCGTTTTCCTGCAAAAATTCGCTGATGGTATCCACGGCCACGCGAAGCGCCCGGTCTTTCGGATAGCCGTAAACGCCCGCCGAAATCAGCGGAAACGCAAGCGTTTTACACCCATGCTCCGCCGCCAGCGCAAGCGACTTGCGATAACAGGAAATCAGCTTTTCCTCTTCACCGTAATCTCCGCCCCGCCAAATCGGCCCGACCGTATGGATAACATATTTGCAAGGCAGATGGTAGCCTTTTGTAATCTTTGCGTCGCCCGTCGCGCAGCCGTGAAGCGTTCGGCACTCCGCAAGCAGCTCAGGCCCCGCCGCGCGGTGGATGCAGCCGTCCACGCCGCCTCCGCCGAGAAGCGAATTGTTCGCAGCGTTCACGATGGCGTCAACCTTCAGCTTTGTTATGTCGTTTCTGATTATCTGAAGTGGCATATCAACACTTCCTTATCCTTGGGTTGGAATAAATTCAATCATCGCATTTGCAACGTTTGAAATCGGCATCGTCTGCAGCCATACCTTGCCCGGTCCCGTCAGCAATGTATTGAAGAGCCCCTCTCCGCCAAGCAGCTTGTTTTTCAATCCCTGAACCTGTCTGATTTCCATGGAAACACTCGTCTCAAATCCGGCAACATTTCCGGTATCTACCAGCAGTTGCTGCCCCGGAGCAAGATTGTATTCCACCAAATCGCCGTCAATTTCCACAAAAGCCATCCCGCTTCCTGAAAGTTTCTGCATAATGAAGCCTTCTCCGCCGAAAAATCCCGCGCCGAACTTTTTGCTGAAATGAACGGAAAGATCCACACCTTTCGTGGACGCGAGGAAAGCCTGTTTCTGCAAAATAAACTCTTTACCCCCTGTTATCTCCAGTGGAAGAATTTTTCCCGGAAAACTCGATCCGAATGCAATCATCGCATCATCCCTGCCCGCCGTGTAAATATTCTGAAACATGGACTCACCCGAAAATGCCTTAGAAAACATCTTCCCGAGGCCGCCTCCCGTTGTCTCCATCTGAAAATCCGTCGTCTGCCAAACCATGGAGCCCTTCTCCGTAATCATCTGTTCTCCTTTGTTCAAATAACAAACCACAACCGGGAATGACCCACCTTTAATTTCGTATTTCATTCTTTCCCCTTTCTGCAGAGAATTCATTCACTTGTTTCTCTGCCTTTTGCTTCCGTTGTCTTACTGTAATTATATTGCGTCCGCACGAAAAAATCAAGGCATGCAGTGTTCATCCGCAAAGCAAGTTATGCGCTCTCGACGATTCTTGCCCCAAACGGCATAAATGACAGCCTGGCCATTTTGAAAAACTGCATTCCGAACGGAATTCCCACTATCGTGATGCACCAAAGGCAACCAAACAGCAGGTTTGCGATTGCCATTTCCAGTCCAAAGAAGCAGACCCATATGATGTCTACAAGGAACGAAAACGTCCTGCCATCGTACACGATTTCTCTGGCGAACGGCCAAAACGCAAATTCCGCAAATTTAAAACATTGTACGCCAATCGGTATTCCGATTATTGTTATGCAGAATATGCATCCTGCAAGGCACCATGCAAGTCCGCCAAGCAGACCTCCAAATAAAAACCAAATTATGTTTCCTAATGTTTTCATATGTATCCTTTCTTTTTCATGCGCCTCCTGCGAGGCGAAACCTGATTGTACTAAAAATGATATTTTTCATCATACGGTCCTGTTAAATTCTTGATTTTTCACTCATTGCCTTCCTCGTATTCTATTCCGTCATTTCACTCTTTTCTTTCCTTCACCGATCCATAATCAAATCTTCTTAAAATTTCATCCGGGAAAGCGTCGCAACACAGTTTCCATCCATCTATTAACGCCCCTTCATGCCTACACAAGTTCCGCAATTTCTTATCAAGTACTACTTTTCAACGTTTTCGAATTCTTCAGGATAAAATAGATAATCTTCCTCGGTATCATCAACAATTCTATAAAGTCCGTGTTCAATCGCCAGAACTTCATAGATTTTACCCTTTGTTAATGATATATCACTTTTTCTTATGTACTTGACTTTCATCTAAATGCCTCCTTATTTTCATTTTGTAAATCTATCTATAATTTCTATTTTTGATGGGCTCAAGCAAAGCTGACAATCGCGATTTTTAGGTTCACGCGCTTTCTTCTCATGCACAGCTCTGGTCTTACTTTAATTCTTTAAGTGATAACAGGGATAATAGAAAAAATACGCTCGCTATAGTTTGGTAACCATATGAAATTACACTACTCTCAAACCATTGCGCCGATCATCTGCATCTGTTGGTAGTTTGACAACCATATGAAATTACACTACTCTCAAACAGGGCGGCGTTGGGATTTCTAGTTTTAGGAGTTTGACAACCATATGAAATTACACTACTCTCAAACCGGTAACGGTAATCGTTTTGCCATTTGGCGTTTGACAACCATATGAAATTACACTACTCTCAAACCGGCTTCCAATCATCGTAAGACGCCACAATAGTTTGACAACCATATGAAATTACACTACTCTCAAACCGAAGTTGATTATAATCTTTGCCGGGTCAAGTTTGACAACCATATGAAATTACACTACTCTCAAACGAGCCGCAGTTATAGCGGCTCTTTTTTATTTGTTTGACAACCATATGAAATTACACTACTCTCAAACCCCCCAAACTAAAAAAATTTAAAATTTTTGTTTGACAACCATATGAAATTACACTACTCTCAAACCTTTCAACAGCAGATGTCTGATACTGCACAGTTTGACAACCATATGAAATTACACTACTCTCAAACAATAATCAATTCAATCAGGCTTCCGCTGATGTTTGACAACCATATGAAATTACACTACTCTCAAACTATAATGATTCTCAGTCTGCAAAAGCATATGTTTGACAACCATATGAAATTACACTACTCTCAAACTTGTTAAAATTCGCCATTTTAAGGGATTGAGTTTGACAACCATATGAAATTACACTACTCTCAAACGTATCGTTGGAATCAAACACCGGATAGGTCGTTTGACAACCATATGAAATTACACTACTCTCAAACGACGGTGGGTTGATATGTTTTCAATTGATAGTTTGACAACCATATGAAATTACACTACTCTCAAACTTGGAGCAAATACCTATTTTTATACCTATTGTTTGACAACCATATGAAATTACACTACTCTCAAACATTTCGTTCATCCACAGCGCATCGAATAAGGTTTGACAACCATATGAAATTACACTACTCTCAAACCTCAATTTTCGAATAAACGCCACTACACGCCGCAATTTCATATGGATATTCTTAGTGAATCTCACATAAATCCTTATCTATTATACACTCATTTATGTTTTCTTGAAATGGAATTTGCTGATTTCTTAGAAAAAGAATATAAATTCCATAATGCTGCGCACATTTTTCTAAGTGAAAATAGTCATTTTCTGATATATACGCATCACAGTTTACGAAGATGAATACATTTTTGTCGAGCAGTTTTTTTAGATTTATCATATACTCTATCGCTCTTTCCGTAAAACTCCCTTCCGGTTCGCATATATGCACTGAGTAGTTTTTCAAGAAATCGGTAAAATTGAAGTCTTCCTCATACACTATATTATATTCTGATTCAAAATCCAGTTTATCCAGGAGCTCAAGTATGCAGCCATTTGCTTCTGCAAAGAATCCCATAATGTCATGAGTTTCTGCAATATCCTGCAAACTGCTGAAAAGTTTTTTCTGGATTTCCCTTTTATCGTATGTCAAATCAAAAGGTGTGAAAATAATCTCCGCATATCTAGAAATATCATATTGATTTTCATCGTGATAGAGCATCATATCCTCGCCTTTTCTTTCTGTTGCATACATCGCTGCCGACGCAATTTTTTCAAAGATTTCTGTATGCTCCATGACAAGCGAGTTTAATCTGTCATTATAAAGATCCATTTTTATTTGCGCTTTTGGATAAAGCAGTTTCATAGTATGACAATCCTTTCATCCGAATCCAATATATTGTTCTGTGATGTTCCTACAACAAACTCCATCCGCGAAAACTGTTTTTCGGTAATCACTAAAAGCTGCACCAGCCCTGAACTTGGTTTATTTGCCTTAACCGCCTGTACAATGGAATCTGCAACCGTTGTGTTCAATGCCAGTTTGCAGTAAACACTTTCCTGCATCATAAGGAAGCCCTTTTTAATCAGGAATTTTCTGAATTTTCTGTATTGTCTTCTGTCCTCACCGGACTCGGTTGGCAAATCAAAGAACACGATTACTCTCATATACCTATACTTCATTTCTATAAAATTTAATTAGAGAAATATCCTCTTCATTAAGTGCGTCAAACAAGCTTCTGCAATAAATTTTTATTGCATTACTCACATAATTATACTTTCCGTCTATCACCACACTTTCGTTTAAAAACCGGAGTATTTCTATTTTTTCATCATGAGTAAAAGATTGGGGACCCATCTGTCTTACAACCTTATCTACAAGAATTCGAAAAGGTTCCATAAAGTCAGATGCCAGGTTAAATTGATTGAACATATTATCATGAAACAGTCCCAGCTGTGTTATATATCCATTTGCAATAATTTCTCTGTTGAAACATGAGAGCAAAATTCCGTACCCGTAATTAAGAGCCGCATTTATAGAGTTATCTGCACTTCGCGTGAAGTCCAAACCGAATAATGCGTTGAAATATACTTTTGCTGCATGGCCTTCGCGATTTGTCACATCTCCAAGTTCAATTTCTTTGATGTACTGGTCAAGCAAATCTGCCTGCTCAGTACATCCGTTTTCTTTCAAATGTTCTGCTTGTTTTCTTATCTTTTCCGATACAATCTCTGTCCAAATGAGTTCTTTTACCGCTTGGCGCCAAGCAACCTGTTTTTTTACTTTTGAACTTGTGTCATGGCTTCCATAATATGCAAGCAGCTCTGAATGAGGATTATGTTGCTCGTCGCAAAAAACTACTTTTACTTTTTTTCTCGTTAATTCACAGAGGAGAACTGCTGTCAGCGATACGGCAGTTGATTCTATAATCAGCATTCCGATTTCGCTAAGATGGACTCGCTTCGTACCCTCTTGCTTTCGGATGACGAGATAGTCCATCTTATAGTCCAGTTTTGCACAGCCTCTGACCACAATCGTCCGCCAACTCATATTAAAGCTCAATTCTGTTTTCAAAAAGACCGGTAACAGATTGATTAATCAACACAAGCTTACTTTTTCCGATTGTATTTTTATTTACAGCTATATTCCCCGCATTCTTACTCCCACCTATTGCAGTTAGATCGGCCTTTGTTTCAATATCACATCGAAGCATTGTAATGATTTGATTTATAAGCTTTATTCTTTCTGTTAAGATGAGTTCGAGAAATACTTGCCTTTTTTCTTTCAGTAATTTTCCTTGGTTTGCAGGCCGTTGAGCATATACGTTTATCAACTTTTCTGTCAAGCCATCGTAAACCCCTTCCGTTTCTTCCAATGAAATGCGATCGAATTTCTCACTTGCATTGTAATTCTTATTCTTATCGAGATATTTTTCTATTTTTCTAATCACTTCTTCACTATAATTCAAAATCATCTGCACATTGTTTTTCATTAATAGTTGCACTTCGGTTGCACCTCTAATCCTCATAGGGTATCCATTTACCTCAATCAATGCGTTCTTTTTAATGCATTCTCTCAAAATTCGTACATTTTTTAATCCCTTCACGTTTTTACAGTATTCGAGATATGCGTTTGGATTATGCGGAAGTGTATTTGCAATGTAAATCGGCACTTCCATTATATTCCTTACGCGTTCTCCCTTTTTCCCGTCAAATTCTATCATAGCAAAATATGCTGTGTTAGCACTGCTGTATCCCCCGTATTTTGAAGTGTCCAACCCTTTCTTTAATTGAATCGCTGCTGCCTTTGACTTTGGTTCGATTGTTTCATTAAATAGCTGACCTTTTCCGCAATACGAATACTCCGTATAGAGAATATCATTTCTCCGCATAGTTTTTCGGATTTGCTCCAGAGTGCCTCCAATTTTCTCGTCATTCTCATTTCGCTTCTTTCCGTTATACTCAGGTGCTTCCCATATTTTCACACCATTACGGTATACATCATAGTCAAATACCCGACTTATATTGTAAATACGTTCATTCTCACTTTTCTGTTTGTCCTTTACCCATTGCATAGGGTTGAGCGTAAATTTTGTGCTGTATACATCTCCGGCTACGATATTCAGATACGCATCTTTCGCATGATGATAGTCATTGATTCTGCGGGATTTCAGCATTTTTAAATCGTTTTTACGAAAATCAGAAACGATTCCTGCCTTAATAGGTATAATTTTAGTATTTTCCGAAGCGTAAAGTTGTTTTAAAAGTTCAACTACAGCTTTTGACGACTGCCTTGTTTCCACAAGCTGTCTGCTTATAAACCCACCTAACTCTTCCGGCGAAAAATCATCTTTTCTCATCAGGCGATCATACTTTTTCTTAGTGATAAATCCTTTCTCAAGCAGCATTTCCCACCAATCTTTTTGCTGCCGCTGAACACTATCGGAAATAAGACCATCACTCTTTTTCGCATTATACTCTCTGTTTACAAGCACAAGGTTATCAATGCTGTCGTCTTTTACCTTTGATTGTGGGTAAATATGGTCACGATCCCATTTGGGATTACCTGCCATAAGTTGCTCAATGTCAATCGGCTCTCCGGAATACATGCATCTTCCCATTTGGGTATAGTAAAGATAGAGCTTCATGCTGTTGAAACTGCGCTCATCGTTCTCTTCAATCTCTTTACACCAATCACGCGTATCACCTTTACAAGATTCATAAAGTTCAAGGAGCTTTGATTTTCTGGATTGTGTACGCTTTTTCTCTTCTTCGCCACGCGCCATTTCAACGAAAATCTTTTCAGGTGCATGTCCCATTACCTGCTTAATTTCTTCAACAATTTGAATGCTCTGCCATATTGCACGTTTTACAGAAGGTGAAACGAACAAATCTTTCACAACAGAATCATATGTGACATTCGTGATTTCTCCTCGATTTTCTGCATTAATTCTTTCAATTTCCTCTTTGAATGTAAATTTGCTACTTAAAAGCTGCATTAGGTTACAGTTTGTCTCCCAAAGCGCCTCGATAATTGTAAATACTTCGCCTGTTTCCTTATCGATTCCACTGATTCCGTTAAGGAATCTCTCTGAAAAGTTACCCCATCCATTATAACGAAAACTCATTACTTTTTTGAGCTCTTCTTCAGACAATTGTTTCGGGTAATTTGCAAGAATAACCTTTTTGGTCATTTTCCAATCATCCCCGTAAATTGTCTTCCACCGTATAATGTCCTCAACAATTTTCTTTACTTTGTCCTCGTAAATTCTATCACCAAACAACTTTTTTTCAAAGTCAAGATAGGAAGTCAGATTTGCCTTGAAATCCTGGTCGAATCCACTTAAATCCTCTTTCTTTAAAGTAGGATCATCTTGTTTTAAATATTCAAGCAGCTTTGCCCCGGTTACTCTAATTCTTGTTTTGAATAAATTATTATAAATTGCCTGCTTTTGTGAAACTGTAATTTCTTTACCACGAATTTTCAGATTATTCAGTTCATTTAAAACCATAAACTTGCTATAAAGAAGCGACATTTTCGGAATAACATCTTCTGTCGGAATATATGTGCACTTGTTGGTCATACGTCTTATGAAGGATTCATTTGAAGCCTCTTCATCAACCTTTTGCTCAAAATTCCATGGATATATGTATCCTTCCTCTTTTCTCTGTATCCAGACATTCGCGCCGTTTTCCTTGTGACGAGTGCTGAGCGGTCCTACATAATACGGAATTCTGAAGTTAAAAATTGAAATAATTTTTTCAGTAAGGTTGAGTCCGTCCGCATCTTCGAACTTTAAAAACGGCAAATACAGCGATGCATTCGCAAGAATTCTTTCAAGCTCTGCCTCATGAATCTGTTTCGGTACAGAAGCATTGTCTTTACTTCTCTGCAACGGCAAAAGTGTTTTCTTCTCTACTTCATCACAGACACTCTGATATGTTTCATTATCTTTTCCCTCAATTTTCATATTTTCAAGTATTTTTTTCAATTCCTTGTAAAAATCTTCTTCGCTACATTTTTTCAAAGAAATCTTCTTGTTTCCTGTTTTTACACTTCCCACATAATGTGCATAATTAGCAGTTTTCTCGTCTGTTCCATCAAAGAATTTTTTATATAATTTTTTATCACAATATGTTTTCATCAATTCTCTTAATATTTTAAGATTTTGTTGATGCTTTTCATATTGATTTACTTTTGCAAATGATATGTACTCTTCATCCCCAAGAATGTCAACGAGAACGCTCCAGTCATATACCGCTTTGATGCAATCCATAAAATAACAGGCATCCGGCATAAGGGATTCCATTTCCGGTTTTACTGTTTCGTCGTAAGCACTGTCCGCAAATGCAAAAGATGTCTTTTCAAATTCAGCGAAATCTTCCTTGAATATTTTACTAATGTCACCTTTATTTCCAACAATCAGCTTACAAATATTATCTATTGCAGCCTTTTGTTTTTTTGCTTCTTCCTTGTCAACACATGCGGCTTCATCTATCGGAAGCATATTTTTCATTTGTTTTGCTTTTTCGCTCTTGCTTAACTTATTATTTCTTAATATATGTTCTATTGCTTCTTCATTAACTTCTGAAAGTGAAATTCCCAGTCCGTTTTCTTCGTCCTGAATAAGTTCCACAACTTTTGTGAATACGATTTCAAATTTTTTCGCATCTCCGAGGCTCCCATCAATCAGAAAATGTCCTCTGTATTTCAGTATGTGATGGATTGCCAAATAAACAAGCCGTATATCATGAGGCTCGCTGCTTTCTATTAACTCTTTTCTGAGATGGAAAATCGTTGGATACTGTTCATAGTACTCAATATCCGAGTACTCCGGCATAATAAACAACGGATGTCTATATGCAGCCTCTTCACTCTTGTCCTCAATATGCAATCTGCTTTCATTGAGCCTGATAAAAAATGTTGGGTCAACTTTGCAAATTTCTTCTTTAAATAAATCTTGAAGTAAGTTAATTCTTTGAACTCTTCTCTGAAGTCTTCTTCTGTTTGCCCTCTTCATTCTACGATCAGCGGCTGTATTAGCCGATTCAAATAAACGGATTCCCCACATTGACTTTTGGTTGAACTTGCAAATGTTATATTGTGGATCCGTGACAGCCCATCCTACAGAATTCGTACCAATATCCAGTCCCAGATAATAATCCTCATAATACTTCATAACTTTCCTCTCTTTTCTCTATTGACAAACTATAACTTCTATGCTAAACTGCAAGTATCTCGGATGACAACCATATGAGATTACACTACAGGTTCAAATAAAGAATTTTTCTAATCGCCCTTATGGGCCTCCACACGGTGTGGACTGATAACTCGCAGAAGCGAGTTTTTTATTTTTTTCTTCACTCAATTACTTTCACATTCTCAAACTTTCTTTCCCTTAATTATAACCTTTTTCATCAGCAAATGTTGACAAATATTTGCAAAAAACTTAAAATTAAGTTAATAAATTGTCTAATTATTGTTTTTTAGAGCAACGGAGGTTTCATAATGGCAAATACCGCAGGTGGTCGGCAGCGAATGCTCCAAATATATGAAATATTTAAAAAATCAAGTGATGAGAAAAGACCTCTTACAAAAGTGCAGATTTGCAAGCTTCTTTCGGAGCAGTTTGATGTATATGCGGATCAACGCACTGTCAAAGACGATATTAATTGTCTGCTCAGTATGGGATATATCGCTTGTGACAGCAAAAACAGCTACCATTATACCATGCACCCTTTCGAAGACTGGGAATTAAAAATGTTAATTGATGGGATTGCTCAGACCGATTACTTCGAGCCGCGCACATTAAATCATATTATAGAGAAAATAATAGCACTTGCGAGTCCTACCGACGCTGAAATGCTTCACAGGAACTCGCCTGTTTTCAACTATACGGTTCAGGATTGTGACCTCTACCTGTCTGAAAACCTGAGCCGGATTGTTCATGCAATAAAAGAGCTGCACCCAATCAAGTTTGAGTATTTTAAACTTGATGAAAACAAAGTACCGGTGCCTTATCACAATGGCATTTATACAGTTCATCCGTATGCAATATTAAAACGCAATGCATTCTATTATCTTGTCAGTTACAGCGACGGAGATTCGGCTCTCCACTATTTTCGTATGGACAGAATGCGGAATGTCACTATTTTGGAAAACCAAAAACGCCTTTCGCCATCTCGTCTTCCTATCGGCGACAAAACTGATGAAATTAATCGTTATCTTCGAAATAATACTGACAGCTTTTCAGGTGAAAACATTTCTGTCTTAGTGCAGCTTTCGGGCAGCCCAAGTATCTTATACGACGTATTCGGGATTGAAAATGTCACCCTGTCTGCCTGTGATGGCACGTCCGTTTTTTATATAAGTGCTCAAGAAAACGATGGACTTTATCACAATCTTCTGCGTCTTGGCTCATCGATTACGGTTCTTGCACCTGCTTCCGTTCAAGCACGGTACAAGCATGAGCTTACAAAAATGATAGCAAAATATCCGGAGACTCCAAAATGACTGTAAATCTAACCATCGGTTCTGTGACCAAATCCATGCTGCTGTTTGCGGTGCCCATGATTTTAGGGGACCTGCTTCAGCAATGTTATAATATCGCCGATACCCTGATTGTCGGGCAGTTTCTCGGCAAAACCGCACTCGCGGCAGTCGGCTCTTCCTTTGCCCTGATGACTTTTCTGACCTCGATCATGCTCACCGTCTTTTTATGCGCTTGAAGATGTGACAGGGCTGGTTTACTTCAAATTGCGTAAGTCAGAGCTTCTTACAGACTCACAATAAACGCAATCGCCCTCTGAATGACTGCATCGCCGCTCTCGCCGTTTGGCCCGCCGTTGTGGATTTCGTGGTAATAGCCCGGCCACTCAATCATCGTAAAACTCTCTGGCTCCTGCAGTTTGGCAAACTCACGGCTGCCCTGTATATCGCAGATCAAATCCTTCGTGCCGTGCATCAAAAGGCATGGCGTATGCTTTGCCCTGCCGTTGTCCTCGTTCATGCCCTTTTCGAGTGCGGTGCCGATGGTAAATCCCTCGTAAGCGCAAAGCGCGGTTGCATACGGGTGCACCATTGGGTCTTTCTTGTATGGTCTTACATATTCCACATTGCCAAGCTTTTCTTCCGGAAATTCCGACTTGATTTTGAAGTTCGGCGCAATCTTTGTCAAAAGTTTCACCACTTTCAGAAGTCCACCGCTGACCGGACGCACCAGACGAATCCACGGCGCGGAAATAATATATCCTGCCGGCACATCGTTGTGACCGCCGCGCGCGCGATAATCCAGCGTGATGTTGCCGCCCATGCTGTGTCCGTACATCACAATCGGAACGCCCGGATAAAATTCCTGCGCGTACTCAATCAGCGCGTCAATGTCTTTTAGAACTTCTTTTCTCGGGGCGCATGCTCCGCGCACCCCCTGCGAACGGCCGTGTCCGCGCAAGTCCATTGAAACGACCGCAATGCCCGCTTCATTAAAATGCTCCGCAACGCGGCTGAACCTTCCTGCGTGCTCACCGATTCCGTGAATCAGGCAGACCACGTGATTGGGATTTTCGCAAGGGAAGTGATACCCCTGCACAATACAGTCTCTCTTTTGAAAATCAAATAATTTATACATATTGATACCTCCGGCAAAAAAACAAACTCACAATTTCCTGCTCCATTTTGCAATTATTAGCAAGCATGTATTCAATTGTGTGTCTATATTCTTCTTTTTCTAAAAGTGTATGTAACCTTCTGACATCATTTGAGGTTAGTGGTTTGCGCGCAATCGCGAACTTCTCATTTTCCAGCTCTGAAATTCCCATACAATGCAAGTCAAACTGTTTTCCGGTTGCCTGGCAGAGGTTTTGGTGAATCAAAAAGCCGCCTGCATCAATGTCACCAAAATGTACATACTTCAATTCAGGGTTATCTTCTATTACTTTCTTCAAGAAAGCAAGCTGATGCCTGTTTGCATAACCTCCGAGATAAAGATACGAAAAGGTCGCCTCGTCCATGCGTTGAAACGCTGTCTTGTTTTCGACAGTCATAACTTTATCGGTGCCGATCTCTATGCGAGCGATAAAAGGAATGTCCGCTGAGGAAATCGCAATGCCGCCGCGAAGCTGACTTGAATCCATGCTGAAATTCTTCCAGTGAAGTTTCCACCGTCCTTTCAGCAGAATCTCCTGCTCGCTTGTAATGACATGGAAGCGTTCCAGTATCGCGTCTGCAGGTTCATAATCTGACTGTGGCACGTCAAGAAGAGCCCTCAGCAAGCTGCAGATTTCTTCATAATTATTCTCTTGAAACCACTTGGAATCACCGTATACCAAAACGGATACCTCCCTGACATAGAGCGATTTGCTGTTTTTCTCAAGAAAATCTATCATTTTCAGGTTTGCATCTATCCTCGCAAATTCAATTTCTTCTGCCGTCTCATTCAGATACTGCCGCAGTGATTCGCAGTAAGCCTGCACAAGTGCTCCGCCGTGTTTATAAGCAGCAAAAAGCTGAAAGACTTCTTCTTTAATTCGGTTTCGTGGGGTAATTCCACATTGATTTTGCAGAAAATCCCGCACGCCGCTCGCAGAGTCCGCAGACATATATATTTTTTCAATTTCATCGCTGTATTTCAGTCTTTTAACTGCTACAAACGATTCGGATTCCAAGACATGAATTGCTTCGTTAATGGCTTCTTTTCGTCTCATATCCGCATCATTGGCATGATAAGCTTTGTATATTTCCGACGGACTCAGAGTGATTCTACGGTTGGTCTCTATCTGTTTTGCACTGCGTTTGTCATATTTTTTCAGCAGCTTTTGAAGGATTTCACCGCAAAGTTTTTTCGTCTCACTGTTCATGGAACTTCACCTTTCCGATTCGCATATCTTCTTTTTTTAGTTTTAGCAACGGAATGATCACACCGCATTCACTTCCGATAGATTCCAGTCGGTTCGGCGGTGCACAAAAAATAACCTGAAAGTTCTGCGCTTTAAAGAAATCCAGCATCAGTTTAATATTGTGATCGCTCATTTTTTCGAAAGGCTCATCGATGAAAATCAAGCGCACAGAATTGACTCTGGCGTTATACAGCATTGAGAGCGCCGCAGACAGAATCAGCGTATAAGGAATCTGCGTTCCCGCGCCTGAGTTGTAGCCCACGGTTTTGGATAATTTTCCCTCTTTGATTGTATCATCGGTTACCAGAATTTCATAACTCATGTAGTTTCGATAATCAGCGAAACGTTTAATTTCCGATAAATCATTTTTATCAATCATTTTGTTGATGATATTTTTAATTTCATTTTCGCGCTTTTCGATTTCGTCTTTTTCATACTTTCCGTATCCGCTGCTGTTAAATGAAATTTGATCGTCAAATAAATCATTGGCACTTTGGAGATATTCCGCGTAATTCAGTACCTTGGTGTAATCAGAATGATCCCTGAGCATTTTCACATCAAACTGATATTGCGTGGAAAATTTCAGCTTTCTGAGTTCTTTATTGATTTCCCGAATATCACTGAGAGCCGTCCTTGCATGTTCATAGATACTCAAAACAAATTCATGTTTGAAAATATCTTCATACTTTCTGGTCTGCTCCCGCATTTTTTCCTGAATTCCCTGCAGATCATCAATCCAGATTTTCGTCTTCCGTTTCTGATAGCTGCCCTCTGCATCTGTGCCGAGCGGAAGCCTTTCCTCCTGCGGCTTGCGGTTGTTATAGTTCATCTGCTTGCCCTGAAGCATTGATTGCAGATTGGCAATGCTGCTCTGCAATCTCTCTCTGGAATTCTGCTTCATCAGACCACCGATTTTTGCCTCACCTTTTCGGAATCGGTCATATTCTTCGATTGCCTTTTCATGAACAGATGCATGCATCATTCGCTCTTCATCAAGGATGTCTAAAGCTTCCTGCAAATGTCTTCTGTATTCGATCGAGTCGTTCTGCTTGCTTTCTGTATCAACTTCAAGCCTGTCCTTCTTTCGGCTCATTTCATTCTGCCTTTTTGTCCGGTCGTCCACTTCTCTGCCTAAACGGCTAAGCTGCTCGGAAAGTGCCATAAACTCTGCGTTGTTCCTTTGGGCCTCCAAGAGTTCATTGTAATGTTTTGTTTCTTCACGCAGCTTCGTTTCTGTCTGCGCGGCCTCACGATGAGCATCAAGATTAAATTCCCTGAAATTATCAATTGTACTGCGAAGCGAGTCCATTTTTTGCTGCTGCGTTTTTTGTTTCGTCAAAAGCTCTGTTTCTTCTTTTTCCAGAAGATTCAAGCGCTTCTGCGCCGCTATTCTGTTCAGCTCGATAGCCTCTTCTCCCAGGCAATAGCTTTTGATTTTTTTAAAATTAATGTATGTCACAGCCATATTTCGGCTTAGCTTTCCTTCTTTGGACATGGCATTATCATAGCTTGGTACCTCTTCCACAGGGGCAGCGTGAATTCTCCCGAGCCAGAATTTAAAATATGCCGCGGCATAGGAATTTTGAATATCCAAAAGATGAAATACCGCATCTTCTTCACAGGTAAGTTCCTTTTTCATAAGCCGTTTCGTGTTGACCAATTCGATGTACCTGTGCCCTGACTTATCAAGCATGCGGTTGGCAATATCAAAAGCCGCAGGAGAAACAATTACAGCATAGCGGTGAATCCCAAGGAAAGCTTCTATCGCATTTCTCCAATCTTCATCCTTGATGCCGATGACATATTCACAAGCCATTTTTGCCTGTTCGTCGATGCCCAGCTGTTCAAATTCCCGATTTATCTCTTTTATGAATGCTAGCTGTTCTCCTGCAAAAGTAAAGTCCGCTTTTTTCTTTTTACAGGCCTCCAAAATTTCATTTTGCAGGACGCATTCTTTTTGAATTTTCTCCAATTCGTCTTCAATAAAATATTTCTGCTGCATTACCGCATCGCGCGCTTCCTGCAAAGCGCGTCTCAGTTTCTCAAGAAAAAGCTGTTTTTCCGCCGCTTCTGTTTTCGAATCGACAAGTTTTTCAAGCATCCCACTGTCGAGCAGCTGCTCTGCTTCGCTTACCTTGGCGTCTTCCACCGTTTCTCTGATGATTCTTTGGAACTTTTCCAGCATCGCAGCTTCCCTGCGCAGTTTCTGAAGCCGATCCTCATAGCCTTCCATTGCCCTTCGGGATGCTTCGATTGCCTGTGATGCATCCATCTTTTGAAGGGAATCTTTTACTTTCTCATGCTGCACCTGAGCATTTCGTATTACTTCTTGCTGCGCCCGGATTTTCTTTTCCAGTTCTTCACACTGCAGACGATTCTTTTCGATTATCTCTTCTGCATTTTGTAATTTTTCCTGCCATTCCAAAACTTTCTGATATTTCCGTTTGATATCATCTATAAGCAAGCGTTTTTGTTGTTTTTCCAGTTCTCCGAAGTTTTCCAGAATTTCATCCAAATCCTGAATTTCCTGATTAATCAGCTCCAAACTGTTGTTGATTCGCTCAATGTTCTCTTTTGCATCCTTAAGCTTTTCAAACTTAACCGGATGTTCCTCAAGTACCGATTCTTTTATAAACTCCTGAATTTTAGCCGCGGGGTTATATGCCATGATATTGCGAAGTTTTCTCTGGTACGCACTGACCTCTTGATATGGCAGTTTCAGTCCGGTCATCTGCATAAATAAGGTAATACCATCTTTCTTATTTTTCAGCTTCAAGCCGTTTTTCTTTTGAAAGTCAGATGCGTCATAGGGCTTTTCCTGCCCCTTTTCTTCATAGGTGAAATCAAGATCCTTCAAAGTTTTTTTCTCAGCAGCATACCATTCGCTTGTTTTAATATCGGCTGCCGCAGTTTCCAAAACAACACCAAGCACAAAACTGTTCTGATTGATCTCATCATAATATTCCAAAGCAATGTGTGTGAAGACACTTGGCATTTTGTCCGCCGGTCTTGCGTAAATGCCCGCGCTGGGATCCAATAAGCATCTGGTATAGGAAACGAGATTCCGCTTGCCGGTTCCTGTATTATTTTTGCTCGTAGCCTCATTAAATTTATAATCTCCCGTATAAGCATATTTAATTGCATCTAAAATCGTCGATTTACCGCTTTCATTCTCACCGGTAATCAAGGTCATGTTTTCCGACAGCGGAATATTTTCATTGATAAAGCCGTACCAGTTTATCAGCTTAACCTCACGCAAACCAATTTTACTCATACTCTTCTTCCTCGCTTTCTATGAATAAATCTGCGCTGTCTTCCGCTCCGGATTCAGCAGAGATATCCGGCATCCCTGTGTATTCCTCGATGACGCGTTTAATCTGTCCGATATCCATACAGAACTGCAGGGATGGATACAGCCGTACAATTCCATCCTCACGGCCAATGTCGTCACCGAAGTCAATTAAATTAAATCTTCTGAAAACCAGATACGCGCCTTTAAAATCAGCCGGAGTCAGGCTAATCTGATAAATTCCGCATTTATCGATAATGTCTCCTACCGTAACGAAAACAGGCTCTTTGTATCCCATTCGTTCCAAATAGAGCATCCACAGCACCAAGAGCAGTCTTATCTGTTTCGAATCAAAACGATACAGATTTGCCCTTTTTAAACCTACTGTTTCCACATCTTCGTCATGCTGCTGCAGCATGGCAACTTTCAGCCTGTCATCCACCATCACCTGATAACCGATGAGGGAAAGATAGGTATTTACATCATAATGATTTGACTCTGCGGCGATAAAGTCATATAGTTTTTCATCTTTATCCGCAACAATAAAAGTTGCATCCAGTAGTTTTCGAATACTGCGTTTAAACAGATATGCATCTTCCTCATTTCTTTTATTTATGATTTCTAATCCCATATTTTTTCACCTGTTTCTTTCTGTCCGTTCTTTCGTATAATGCGCGCGCCGCTGATTTCCGCGGTTTCGGTTTCAACCGTTTTTTCTCCGAGCTCCACTTCAAACGGGAATTCCTCATTGCCCGTATATGCCATCGCTGCCGCATACATCAAAACTTCTTCCTTCGACAGAATCGGTTTTTCTCCGATTTCAATGCTCTCTGCCATGCCTATCTGTGCATCAAGATAGTCTCCGGTTCTTTCAACAGAATAGCGATTCTGTGCCTGACTGAACATTTGCTCTGTTTTGGCTTCTTTTTCCTCTTCTGTAAGTTCTTCCTTATGAAGTGCAATATTTTCACCCGAATTTTTCATCCTGCGTTTCTTTTCAAAGGATTTATAGCCGACATATCTTTGCTGCATAGTATTAAGCGTATCGGCAACCTTTTCGATTGCTGTTTCCTGTTCTTTTTCCGAAAGCTTTCCCACAATGCTTAAAAAATCATGAAGCACACTTTCCATTTTTTCGCCGCTGCTCGACATCAACAGGATACGCGTATTCGCTAAATTGTAATAGTTATTGATTCTTGTATCAATCAATTCCATATTTTCTTCATACTCGATACTCAAAAAATGCTGCAGCTCCGCAAAATATCGATTCACTCTCTCTTCCGCAGACTGTATGTCCATCTGCAGTCTTTCCGCGCATTCCAGTGTCATCTTCTGATAAATCTCGGGGTCTTTTAGTTTTCGCAGTCTGCCGCGAATAAAGGAAAGCTGCGTCGGTATCAGACCGTTATTCTTAATGAAGAAATACTCGCTGAAAAACCGATCCAGCATCTGATCCTTCATAATGAATTGCCCGAAACAGTTCATATCCTGAAATGCTATTACTGCCTTCATAATATCAGAAATGCTGTCCTTTAAATCGGTCAGTTCATTTTTTAATTCGCTCTCATTGTCAATCATCGGTACAAGAATGTTGTTGTAAGGATGCTCCATTCTCGGGCTGTCCTCTTCAAAAGCCGATTTCATGATTTCATACATAGAAAAAATACGGTTGGACATAGCCCCTTGACCGCTGCGCTCCGTCAGCTTCCGCAGAAAATCCATGATCCTGCGGCAATCGGTCGCAATATTCACAACATACTCGCCGTTACGTCCGATTTCCCTCGGCAGAACCCATCCGGCCTCGCGGAAGAGCGCTATAATAGTTCCCGCCTGAAGCGGATAACCTAACGCTTCTTCATCGGCATCGTCCGGAGGCATATCCTCTGAAGGAATCTGCAAGGTATTTCGCAGATAAAAAGTAATGCAGTCTCTGGCATCAGACTCATAAAGAACCGGAAGTTCCTTCGTCTTGTCAATCAGAAGCTGCATACAATCGTAATATATTTTTTTGTATTTTAAGTTAAACGGTTTGAAAAAATTTTCATTTTTCAGGTAATCAAATAAGTTCACACTCGTCTCCTATGCTACGACCGGCTCTATGCCTTGAATTACAGCATTTAAATTGCCTCATTTCAGTATCTTCCTTTACCGATATTTTATCATAGGCATTATGACTTTTCTACCTGAATTTCGGCATTTAGTAATAAATTCGCAATATTTCGCCAGCATTCCCTTACAATAGTTCCAAAAGTTCTGCCCTGCTCATATTCATCAAGCCGCCTGAAGATTTTCTCCTTTAAAACTCCAGTCCGTTTTTCTCCGCCCATTCGCGAAACATTTGATTATAAATATCTTCAGTAAAGATTACAAAGTCATCGTATAATTCCAGTTCCTTCAGAGCGGCAATATAAGGCTCTACATAGGCATGCCTCCGCAGGGTACTAAATAACTTTTTTCGCGTTTCCTTATCATCCACACATTCATGTACGAAAAAACTCATTAATTCTTTATGGTCGATTTCTTCGTATGTAAGGAATCGAATATTATTTTCATCAATCGTTGACAGTAATGTATTAATATTAAAATTCTGTATTTGAATCGTCGAAAGACTCGTCCAGTCAAAGGTTTTCGTATCTTTGTGATAAAAAAGCTGTGCGTCTCTGTTGTCTACATGTAACATCAATTCTAAAGCCGTCATATTTTTCTCCTTCCTGAAAAATCATTCATGATATTCTCCTGACTGTTTTGAGGATATGTTTTCATCATTCGTCCGGAATCAATGGCACTTGCATTTACCGACACGAATCGATACCAAAACCGAAAAAAATTATCCGCCAGAAGATAAATTGCAGGCTCCTCATACAGACCCATGCTTTCTCTCCTAAAAACATTCACATCAGACCTTTTCAGCCATCATACGGCTCGTCCCCGTCGTCATACCACCCGTCCCAGGCCTCGTCTTCGTCATCGTAGTCTTCCGGGTTATCTTCCCAAAATTCCTCCGGGTCAAAATATGAAAAAGAATGAAGCATCATTTCCTGCTCACTTTTCAGCTGAAAGCAAAGCCCTGACGCAAGCAGATTTCCGTCCTTACGGTACCAGCGCACCGTGATCTGCTTATGGTTTTCATCCATTTTGTCATAATCCCGGCACAAAATCCATTCGTCCGGCTCGCCTAATGTCGTATACTGCAAGGCACGCAGCGGCATGCCCTCTTCCGGCATTTTTCCGGAGTATAGCTCCTTCATTGCCTCTTCACTTATCAGTGGGGCATATCCTTGGTCTTCATAGTTTGTTTGCGGTGGCACATACGGCATGCTGCCTGCATTTTCACTAGGCAGGAGACCTCCGATTATAATTCCAAGCACGACAACAAAAGCGAAGGCCAGGCATTTGCCGGCAATCCCTTTCTTTTTTCGCGGTTCAAAGCGCGCCTGCGTGTCTGCTTGCAGTGCAGCGCATGCCTGCGGCTCTACTTGCAGTGCGACACGCACTCGTGTTTCTTGCGGCTCTGCCCTTTCCGGCGTTTTCTTTTGTTTCGGCGCATCCCAGCCTTCCGGCTGTTCGGTTTTTTCGAGGGCATGCTTTGTTTTTCCCGGCGGATACGGCGCATCTTCGCTCGTGCACGAAATCACTTGCGTCACCAGTCCAACCCGCTCTTCATTTTCCCTGCCGAACGGCACCTTAACAAAATCGCCCGCTCGAATGCTCTCATCCTCCGTGATATACGAAAGCTCAAACCGCGAGCTGCTGAAGCGAACTTTGCAGTATGTATATTGTTGTTTTGCCTGTTTGTCTGTGTTTGTGGACATGGTTTGTCCTAACGCATCATCGCATTTATATATTTCCGCAGTCCGGTTTCGGATGAAAAGTCGTACTTCGCATTCATTGCAGTATAATATGCTTCAATGTTTTTCATAGAAATAATTTCATTGGACGGAATACTGTCATCATATCCCTTTCTAGCCTCTTTCCAAGGTTCCTCATTATGCGTAATGCGCTCGAGTGCTCTTCCCCCGTATTCACCAAAGGTATTCATGACCAAATCCAGAACTTTACGCTCATTTTCATCCAGTTCATTGTCGATTCCATCAAAAATCGCAAAACGCGCGTCTTCAATCGGATTATACTTAAAGTCCTTAAACATATCATATACTTCCGGATATACCGGCCCGTGCACCCATGCCTGACAATTTTCGGGGAAAATAGGTCTTCCGTTAAGTGCATATGATACTCCTTGGGTGAAATACAGCAGTTTTTGAAGCATAAGCGGTGTAACTTCTCTCAATTTTTTAAAAATATACGAAATAACTCTCAGCATCTTTGGCGAAACAGAAAAGAGGTTTCCAATCTGCATCGCCGCAGCCATTGCTTTGTTATATGCTGCAGCTGCTATCTTTTCTCTATTTTCGTTTAATTTCCTTTCCATGAATGAAGGTGAGGAAAGCGCGGAACGCAAAACATTCGAATATTGCTCCGAAGGTATCTGACCCGAAAGATATCTGGCAATAGTTACCTCTCCGAATCCAAGCACCAATGACAGCGGAGCCTTGCCGATTTTGTAAATCTTCATGATTTTTTCGATATCCTCAATAGAAACAATGTGTTCATACGCCCTGTATTGCTCATCAATTTCCCGGATATTTTTATCAATCAGCCCCGGAACACTCATTTCTTCTCCGCATTCTTTGCATATCGCAACAGTAATGCTGAAAGTGTATTCCTTTTCTTTTATTATTTTCGTAATATTTCGTTTCTGCAAAGTATACTCTGTCTGCTTTCTGCACGCTGTGCAAAAGTCACATTTTACTTCTGTCATATTCAAAATGTTTTCCCCCTGTATAAACATTTTATGATTGTGTTTTTTGTTTTTTCTATCATTTATTATATCACATGATTAGATTTTGTCAATATGCTATCATTCCATTTTCGCTGCATATCTGTCATTCATGACATTGTTTTTTATCCTTACCACTCGATTTCTTCCGGATACTCCATCTTTGAATCATATAGCTCATGGATACTGCAGCCGTACTGTTTCGCAGAGTATTCGAAATCGCTCTTTAAATTTTGGTACGAAGTCGGCTGATTAATAAATCTTTTTGCAATGTTCCGGAGCTTGTCTTTTCGCTTCTCCGGTATCGTCCTCAAATACTCAAGATTGCATTTATCTACATATTGCGTTGCATAATTAAAAAATGTGTTGTCGCGATGATTTTCTCTAAGTCTGAACAGATTTTCAAGCTCATCGTCTCCGATTACTTCACCCAGTGCCTCAAAAATTACTGCTAAGAGCGTATCAATTACCGCTTTGTCTCTGATATATTCCGCGTATTTCAGCGGCGGAAATTCAGCAGCCTCTTCCTGTTTTTGGGTTCTCTGTCCATAGAAGCGTCTCGACCATAAATAAAGCTCTGGGGCAGATAACGCCACGAAAACAGCTTCCGGAAATAAAAACTTTACGGCGTAATGCACTTCCTGTTTCGGGAGCACCATGGAATGCCACTTTATCATCTCATCATGAACGCCGTTGTCCACCAGTTTAACCTTGCGATCTCCCATATAAGCATGCCGGATATCATAGCATACTGCCAGCAAACGATTTTTTACACCCCAGTAAAGATCATCGTAATCCTCTTCAAAACCGGTCATTCTGTAAATGCTGTCTGTTATCTCATAAAAATCATCAAAATTGCCTTCTATTGTAATCCCTGTAAGATTCTCTGTAGGTTTCGCTGAAATCATAGTCTAACTCCTTCCGTGTGGCTGTTTGCTCTTCTCCTCTTCATCAAAAATATACATTGCAAAATCATTCAATCTGTGCTAATATGAAGTCAAGAGGAAACCGTTGAAAACGGCTAACCTGTTTGGATTAAAATAATCGCCTCAGATTGCAAGTCGGGCGATTATTTTTTTATGTAAATGGTAATCCGCATTCTACCAAAGGTAATTGTGATTCGCACCATATTACCACCTTCCTTTCATCCAAAATCCCTTTTGAATTTCGGAAGGTTAACCGCTTCTGCTTGTCCTCTTGACAAAATCATTATATCATATTCTCAGTCGATGAACAAGTGTTCCTTTTGTTTCTCGTTTATTTTTTCCCTTCAATAACAAATTTAAGCATTTTAAATGCTGCCTGCTTTTTTGCTTCCTTTTTTGATGACGACTTGGAAGTAAAAGATTTCTCGTATTCTTTACTCTTGCATGTGCAGCTCCAAATCGGATTACCATCTTTGTCATGCGTTTCTTCAAAATCATAGATAGGGATTGAAAAATAGCCTCTGCGAGCAAGAATTTCAAGTTGGTTGATTGCAAAATCTTTACTTGGCTCGTCAATTTCGTCTTTCATTGTAGTTTCTCGAATATATTCGTTTTTCTTCAAATTTTCATACGCTAACTTGCAAACGTTCATTCGTGCTTCACTTTTTGATTCCCCGAACCCGCGAAAGATCGGAAGCTCATTCAATAATTTTAATTTGCAACTATATTTTATGCGGCCATAATCACAAGGCAAAGATATGTTCTGAGAGATTCCTTCAAATTTTTCATGCATAGCTGAAAGGTATGATTGTTCTTTAAACCAAAACCAAGGCAGTACATGGTTGTTTTGCATCTCCCAATCTTGAATCAAACGAACATAATTGTCATCTTTGTCATTTTCAATAAAATCTTCTATTACCAGCATGGCCTCCACTACTGACTGGATTATCGCAAAGTCCCATCCGCAGTCTATAGTCACTGCACCAACAATTGCCTCAAATAAATCCTCTTTTACGGACTTCTCGTTTAAAACATTATTTTTAATGTCACTTTTCCCCATTAGCAAAAGCTCTGTGAATCCCAATTCCTCAATTCTTTGGGCCAAAGTTTTCTTTTGTACGATTCGGCTTTTCAGTTTTGTAAGTTCGCCCTCTGTGTATTCACAGAAAAACTCCTTTGACCCTTCCGGTGGATTGTCGCTTTGCACTGCTCCGAATTTTTCTATCAGTATTTTTATTACTGCAAAATCAAGTGCTTTATCTCCGATAAATTCTAAAACCTCATTATTTTCTCCGCCATTTTCTTCTGTGTAAGAACGACGCGTAAATGCTTGGTTCAGCAAATCAATGTTCTTAAAAGTATAGCCAATCTGAGCTTGAACCATTTTAAATCCTAATTCTCTTTCCATAATAAAAAAATCCTTTCAGTAAATAATTACCAAAAGGCATAATAAACAATAGCAACCCGACAGATATTATCTCCCACATAACAGTATGTAAAAAATATTGTCAGACTCGATAGATTAAATTTGATCCTTTGTTTTCTTTTATTTACTCGTGTTCACTTGCATAAACAGGAATAAACACCAAAATACAATGTCTGAAATTTAACTTATTATGCCTTCAAGTATTTAAATTATAGCACCAATATTTATTTTTGTAAACGAAAATTTTGTTCATGCCACACTGACCGTGTCATACTGACAGTAAAACCGCCTTTAGCTGTCGCTTTGGGCGGTTTCTCCTTCCTTATTGATGCTAACATTTCCCTGATGGACTAAATTATGTTTGCAATAAACTCCTCTTAGTTTTCGTTGTAAATATCTGAAATTCTGTATACAGCCAATCTTCCTATGCATATATTGTTCTGTTATCTTGGCAGTGTTTCAGCTGTCATTGCGATCTGCCGGGTAGTCCGCAAAAAAGCTGCCTCTTGAACGGAATTACTCTATATACACCCGCATCCCAGACAAAAGCTCCGCGGTTTCTTTGTCGATTTCCTCAAAGTCTTCCGCAAAGGAGTTTAGTGATCCAGTCGGACTTAGGGCCATATTGGTAAACTTCAAATAGGCTTCATATAATTCCGTAATTTTTTGGTATCCCGCCTGAAATTTTTTCGGCGGATTCTGCAAAGCTTTCACATAAGCATTTACTTGACTTTGATTTTCCACAATTTCTCGCAGCTGGTCAACAAAATCCTCATCTTCAAATAATCGGTCAAGCGCATCATTAAAATCAGAAACAAAAACGCCTTTTACCTTTGTATATTTATTTGTCTCTTTGTCGGACTTTTTCCAAATTGCATTGTTCCACGTTTTTTGAATCAGATTGCAAGTGTCTTCCGCTTTTATGCAGCCCTCCTGCATAAAATAAGCAGCCTGATAGAGATTTTCAGCATAATCGCTCCTTTGTTTTTGCACATATCCAAAGGCCAGTGCCGCAATCAAAAGTACAACAAAAATCGTAAGCGTAATTTTCTTCTTTTTACGCTTCGGCCCCTCGCTTTTATTCGCATTTTCATTGTCATTTCCGACGATTATAGGCGTTCCATCCTCCGCAGGCTCCTGCGTATCTACCGCATCCATCGGATATCCGCACTGTGGACAGACAGACACATCCTGTTCTAATTCATTTCCGCATTCGGGGCATGTTTTCTTTGTTTCTCGAGAAAATATACAGCCGCAATAGACGCAGCTCTGCGCTTTATCCGAGATTTCTTTGCCACAGTTCGGGCATTGAATCAGTGCCATAATAAACCTCCTATCTTATATTCCGTTAGCGAATGCAAAGAGCAGAAACCTTCTGCACGTTGTTGATTTTCCTTTTCATCTGATGAATGCAGTTAATCATCGAAACCATATTGCTTGCAAATTTCGTTGATGGTTTCTGTATACAAAGAGCGCGAATGCTTATGTAGGTTTTGGTTTTGATTTTTCTTTTTTAAGTATCGTTCCCGAACCGCGTTCCAAGCCTCCGGCTGCTGTCTCAGCCAGTTTTCTTTTTCTTTAAGACTAAAGCCCTTTGACTGCTGTTGCCTTGAATAAGAGTTAGATTTTTTATCAAATGCAATATATTTCTGCCCCACTGTACCTGCTTCGTCTATAAAATTATTTACAATTGCAATGTCACAGCTATGAATAATCTTTTTCTTTTGGGAATCATACAATTTAATTGTAAAAACTCGCTTTGAGTTTTCAGAATGGGTATATCCATATTTTCCATACACCTTCTAGAATGCGCGCTCAAGAGTCTGCCGTATTTCCTTTGCTAAATATTGTTCTTCATTATCATTTACTTCATTATCATTTACTTCGAGGTTCACATCAAAATCAAAACCTATGTTTGTTTCCGGATCATAGGTTATCATATTCCTCGCACTGCTTCCTATAAAATAATACTGCAAAGTAAAATTGTCTCGCACCTCATCTTGAACCTCATGTACAAGGTTTTCCAATTTTTCTCGCACTTTTCTCGCTTCTGCTTTGGTGACATACTTAAAATGGTACATAAAACGCTCCTTTCTCTCCCATGCCTCCCATTGAGCAGTGACTGCTAAATCATTTTATAATACCACTTTTTCGATTTTTGTCAATGCTATTATACATTATTAATTCATCTTTTAGTTTTTTTAACTTTCTATCAGTCATTGTTTCATTATAATGAGTACCTGCGTATGTCGGATGCAGCAACGGATAGTAAGCATGCTTCGTTTACATCGCTTGACAAGGGCACACAGCCCTTTGTCGTGTGCGATGGATAAGTAAAAGTCAAATTTTCCACTCAATCGAAACGTGTTCGTCGGTTGCGCGGATCTGTGAGATCAG
>OLOV01000814.1_pt1 | contig 26763 bp, 29 predicted proteins | sample 1672931 | NCBI WGS metagenome assembly OLOV01 (sample SAMEA3136738, study PRJEB25190) | human gut metagenome | biome: human gut; feature: human-associated habitat; material: faeces | place: Austria | collected 2013 | reverse complement strand
ATAAACGTTTTCTTAGCATCATACAAAGATGAAAATGATTTATCATCTGGAATAATTGCTGTTATTCAAAATATTACAGAGCATGTTAAGCTAGATGATATGAGAAAAGAATTTGTTGCAGATGTATCTCATGAATTAAAAACACCTATCACATCGATAATTGGTTATGCAGACACATTACAAGACGGAGATTACGACAAAGAAACACAGCAAAGATTTTTATCTGTAATTTCGTCTGAAGGCAGAAGAATGGCAGATTTGGTAAGCGACCTACTAACACTTTCAAGATATGATACAAACAGAATGACAAGAGAGGTTACAACCTTTGACTTAGGTGAGATAGCAAAAAAATGCCAAGAAAAACTAGCAATAGAAATAGAAAAGAAAAAACAAAATGTTGAATGTTACGTTACAGCCGATGTTCCACCAATAGAAGCAGACAAGAATGGAATAGAAAGAGTAATCTTAAACATATTATCTAACGCTGTGAAATATACGCAAGAAGAAGGAATTATCAAAATTTATGTTGGTTTTGTATATAATGATGCATATATAAGTTGCGCTAATAAAGCATTTGGCTATGATAGAAAACATGACAATCATTTAGCCCTTCTAGATAAGATGTTCAATATTGATAAAATGCAAGATAAAATTATTAAATGTAATACCATGCAAGATGCGTTTAATATTATTAAAGGATATCCACTAATTGGAAATTTTATGGCTTATCAACTAGTAACTGATATTAATTATAGTGCATTTGTAAATTGGAAAGAAAATGAATTTACAGTTGCAGGTCCAGGTTCACTTCGCGGAATAAAAAAATGCTTTATAGATAAAGGTACCATGACCAATGAAGATATTATTAAATATATGTACATGCACCAGGATGAAGAATTCAAAAGGCTTAATTTAAACTTTAAAAAAATTGGTAACAGACCTCTACAACTTATAGACTGTCAAAATATATTCTGTGAATTAGATAAATATTGTAGACAAGCTTTGCCAGACTTAAAATCAAATAGAACCAAAATTAAAAAGCATTACGCACCTAAAAAAGATAAAATTGAATATATATATCCTCCAAAATGGGAAATATCCCGAACTATTTGAATATAAAAATTTTCATACTATGTTGTCAAAAGCAAAATAAGGCTTTCTATAAATTAAAAAAATATATATTTGAAAAAGCTGTAAAAAAGTCCAATAAAAAAATAACTAAGAATTTACTAAAATTTAAAAATGTACAATTTTATTCATCAATAAATTTGACAAGGTGTCCTGAAAAATTGTACTTTTTTACATAGCCTTTACTGCTCACATAATTTGCTTTGCAAATATGTGTCTTCTCCCTAACATTATACCTGTTCTATACATCTACACAATTTATTAATTATTGATTTCTAAAACTTTTAGTATACTAGACAGTTGTCTTGGCTACTTGATATAAAGCCTAAGGCGGAACCCAAAATTGTCATAAGTGTTAAAGGCACTATGGCTTAAACGATATGAAATTGGATAACCGCTACCGTTGTCATTATAGCTACCACTGCGATAAAGGAGACTCATTGAGTCCCCTCTAATATTTATTTCTTCTTTTTTACTAATTGTAGAAATTCCTCTCCACTTAATGTACCTTTTTCCATAAGTTCGTTAATTACTTTATCAAATATAGCTCTATTGTCTTCTAACATTTTCTTTGTTTCATTATAACATTCATCTAATATTTTCTTTTTCTCTTTATCTAAATTTTGTGTCATTTCTAAACCGAGTTTTACACTTTTAGCACTCATTAATCCTAATGTTTCAGACATCCCATCATATTTTAAGAAAGACTCAATTAAGTTAGAAGCTTTTTCTAAATCATTCCAACAACCACTAGATACTTTTCCTAAAATAACTTCTTCTGCCGCTCTACCAGCTAAATTTACATCTATTCTATTTAAGTAATCTCTTTTAGTTAAATGTAATTTATTTTTTGGTGCTGTATGTAATACATAACCTAATGCTCCGTTTCCTTCCGGAATAACAGTTATAAGTTTTAGTGTTGTTTCTCCATTATGCAAATATTCCACTAAAGCATGACCTATTTCATGTATTCCAGTCCATCTTCTTGCCTCATCATCAACATCAGATGGTAAAGCAGCATTTTCTTCATTATTGAATGTTTTTTCCACCATATCTTTTATAGTAGGAATATCCTCTACCATCAAAGTGTCTATATTTTCCTCCAGATTTTCGTTCATAGAATGTTTTACTAATATTTCTTGCAATAATTTATCAACAAATCTACCATTACCAAAATTTTCAACAGAACTAAAATATTTGAATATTTCCATTACCTTTTCTTTAACTTCTTTATTTACTTTTAAAGAATATTTTTTGCATTTTACTTCAAATATTTTATATAACTCTTCATCTTTATAATTTTCAAATTCAAATGTATATCCTATTCTTGAGGCAATACCAGAGTTAGAATTTACAAATTCTTTCATTTCTTTTGTATATCCTGCAAAAATAACAACTAATTCATCTCTATGATCTTCCATTGCTTTTATTAAAGTAGCAATAGCCTCTTGTCCAAAATCTTTAGCATTATCTTTCGGTGTTAGACTATAAGCCTCATCTACAAATAATACTCCTCCTAATGCACTTTCAATTATCTTTTCTGTTTTCGGTGCTGTCTGACCAATATATTCAGCAACTAAATCTTTTCTCTCTACTTCTACTAACTTATTTATTCTAATACTTCCAATATTGTATAACATTTCTGTTACTTTTCGTGCCATAGTCGTTTTTCCTGTTCCTGCATCCCCATTAAATAACATATGTAATCTCATATCTGGCAAACTATTTTTAGCGTTTTTTGATAGTTTATCTCTAAATTGAACATATTTACCTAAAGCAATAATTTCTTTTTTAATATTTTCCATTCCAACTATTTCATCAAATAATTCTTCTACTTTTTCTGGGTGTCTTTCTCCAGAAGATTGTGTTATTATTTCTTCTATCGTTGGAATACTACTTTCAGTTAGTTTTAGTAAATCACTATATTTTAAGTTTAATTTTGATTGTTTAGTTAATGTCTTTTGTAGAATATTATCTACATATCTACCATTCCCAAAATTCTTTCTATTTCTTCCAAAATTTATAATCTCTCTTAATCTTTTTTCTGCCTCTTTATCTATTGTAAATCCAATTTTTCCAGATTTTAATTTAAAAATTTCAAATAACTCATCTTCTGTATAATCTGCAAATTCAAATGTGTAACCTATTCTTGATTGTATTCCAGAGTTTGCTCTCACAAATTCTTGCATTTCTTTTGAATATCCAGCAAAAATGACAACCAATTCATCTTTTTTGTCCTCCATTGCTTTTATAAGTGTACTTATTGCCTCTGCTCCTGCTGATCCTGTTCCTTGTGCTAAAGAATATGCTTCATCTACAAATAACACTCCACCGAATAGCTGAATTTATTACTCTACCTGTTTTCATTGCAGTTTGTCCAGAGTATGCTGCGATTAAATCTTTTGCCTCTACTTCTAAACATTTATTTTCTTTTATATAGCCCAAATCAAATAAGGTCTTTGCGACCATTCTAGCAACTGTTGTTTTTCCGTGTTCCCGGATTTCCTAAGAACATCATGTGTAGATTAAAACTTGGAATTTTTTTGTCTATCTTTTCTAATTGTTTTTGTAATTTTAGAAAGCTATTCAATTCAGTTATTTGTTGTTTTACATTATTCATTCCTATCAAATTTGCAAACATTTCATCTAGTGTAGTTTTTTCATATCTTTCTTTTGGTAATTGTATTTCATTCTTTCTTGATACATATCCTGCCAAAAATAAACTTAAATCCTCATTCTTAAATGGAAAGTATTTTCTATTTCTTTCTAAATAACCTAAAAATGACTTCCTTGTATCTTCCTTTATATTTTTCTTATGATATTCTGGTAAGTTTTCTTCAAACATTTGTAAAATGCGTTCATCTTCATAATCTTTAAAGTAAATTGTAGTATCAAATATATAGGGTAATTTTGCATTTGTTGCAAGAAATTTTTTTAATTCTAATGGAGTACAATTTATAATAATATATTTTCCCTTCGCTTGATTAACTATCTTCTTTACATTATTTTTATTAGCTTTTCTTCCTGCCTCTGCTGAATTAGAAAAATCATCATTATTAGCAATAATATCTAAATAGTCTTGTATTTCAACTATTGAGTATAATTTGCCATCTTGCAAAGTAAAATTAGATGTCAAATTTATCTCAATTACTTTATTACTACTAATTTTTCCTATACGATACAAATATTCTGCGACTTTATTTATTGCACCCTCTTTATCTGTTCCTTCTTCTCCTATAAAGGCACATCTCAATCCTTTAATGCTTGGTAATGCTAATGGCACTAAGAAATCTTCTATATCTGAATCTAATTTCATTTTCTTTAATTCATTATAATTTCTTGCATATATATCATTATCTGTTGCATTGCTATTAAATTCTTCAATAATTTGTTCTTTGCTATCATTTCTATTTTTTAAATACCATAAATACCCTGCCAATACGATAGGACATGATGACATTTTACAAAAATTAGTTTTTGATTCTTCACGCCCTTTGCATATTGCATTAAGTGAACTATTTGGCTTAGTAGAAAACTTAAAAGAATAAATATCATCATTAACCATTCCACTTGATATACTTTCTATAAGTCCTTGTTTCTTACAAACTCCAGTATGTAAAATCACAATATTTCCGTTTTCATCTAATTCTTGTCTCACTTTTATTAGATTTAATTCTACTAATTTTTTAGCTGTTTCTTTAACATTTGGAGCAACTTTGTCATAATCTTTTCCAGCCCACTCAAATTTAAAATCTATTAACTTTTGTTCATCTTTAATTTCTTCCATAATCTACCCCATTCTATTATTGATATTATTTTTTTACTTTCTACTTCATTATTCATAAAGAAATTCACTCATTACAATTCCATTTCTCCCATATCCATCATAGGTGGTTGTTGTTGAGGTGGAATTTGTCCTTGCTCAACAGATTGAGCCGTAGTATGCTCATAAACAGTTTGTTGTTGGTATTCTCCCTGCTGTTTCTCTTTGTATTCTTGCTTTTTCTTCTTGCCCTAATTTCCAAGACTTCTTTTCTAGTGTTTGTGTTTTTTTAGTTTGTACTTGTGTGTCTAAATATCCACTGTCTTGTTCTTGTTGCTGTGTTTCCTTTTTATTTCTATTGAAAGGACTTCTTTGTTGTGAATTTGTATTATCTCCTTGTCTTGAAAATCTAGCTCTTACTTGATTAAAAAACTTTGAAAATCTATTTTTTCTTGTAGGTAGGTTAGTTTGTGTAGTTTGATTTTGAAATGTATTATTATATTGTTCATGTCCTGTTATTTGATTTTGTTTTTGGCTACTTTTTATTCTACCACTAATTTCTTCCAAACCTTTTCTTTCTGATAAAATTTCTTTTCTTAATTCTGTTGTATCTATTCCATTTTGGGAATATGATGTATACATTTCTTCAGCAAATTGTAAACTATCTTTTATTGAATCTTCAAAAATATTCGCTTTTTCAATTTGAGATGGAGAAACATTACCGTCTTGTAAGTAATCATATAAATTATTACTTGACAAATTTATATGAAAATCTTTAGCTTGATAATCATAAAATGCATTCCCATTAATATCTCTTTGCTCGTATAATTGCTGAACTATGTCTTGTTTACCTATTTCACTTTCTTTAATATTTAGTTGCAACATTGGAATATTATCACTACTTTTTGTTGTACAAGCTTCTGTTCTTATTCCTTTACTCCATAGATTTTATAAAGCTAATGATAAATCTTGCCTGCCTCCAGAAATACTATTTGCCATATTTCTTTGTTGTTCTGGAGGTAACTGCAATATATAGTCTGGTTTTATCATATAAAAATCCGATAGATTACTACTAACTTGATTATTTAATAAACCATCTAATATATCTAAGCCACTATCATTAGGTGTCATATTGTGCAAATTTCCATTATTTATAGTTAGGATTTTCTTTTTTTATTTCTGCATTACAATTAGGACATCTACAATAAAATGTTTTCTCACTAGCAGGAACATTCCAATTAAGTTCAAATTCATTATTGCATGATGGACATTTTATGACTATTGGTTTATTTTCTATTTTAGTTATTTTTTTATTTTCTTCCCATTCTATTTTTTCAAAAGCTTGATTTATTATTTTCTCTTTGTTTTGTACCATTCCTCCAGATATTGTTATTCTACACTTATTAACATATCCTATTTTATAAATTTTGTTAGCTAATTTAGTATTATTTATATATTTCAAAATATATACTTCTAATGGTATATTGTTTATCTTCTCTTTTCTATATTCCACTTCTTCCATTTTTGCGTCTATTTTATTTTTTTCAATCCATTTTTTCGCGTCAGTTTCTAAGTTTTCTTCAGAATTACATTTAGAAATCATAACTCTTATTTTTTGAGTATTACCATCTTTCAATTCAAATACATTTGCATTTGTCTTAGAATATACTCCTAAATCATGTGGAAAATAAAATTTAAAAGTTGGATACCCCTCAATTTCTTGTGAATATTCTCTTAACTCATCACTTTCATATTCATTGTATTTTTCTATATGCTTTAAATTTTCCTCATTTACAGACTTAAAATTTCCATTATGAACTGTAATCCTGTCATAAGGTAATAATGCTTCATATATTATCTCAAGTATAGACAATAATGTTTTATCGTTATTTTTGCCATTTAAAGTTTTTATTGAATTTATAAAATTCCCTTCATTTTGTAATTTTGCAATATCTAGTTTATTCACATTCGTTCTGCAAACTTGTCTTGCCTTATTTATATCTTTACTTTGTTCTAATAATATAGATATATCTACTTTGTTTTCTACTAAGTTTAAAATAACAAGTGTTTCTAGCATTTCTCTTGCCATTGTATTCCAAAATGGATCTTGGTTATCTTGCTTTATTATATTTTTAGAAAATTCATTTAATAATTTTGTTAAATTTGTATTGATACCCTTATTGTTATATTCTTCAATAATTTTATTTAGATTTATACTTTCATTTTCTTGTTGATTATTATTCTTCCCAAAGACTATTTCCATTGCCTCATGTGATGTTTTTCCTTGTGCCATAAGTTCATTCATTTTTTTAGCCATCTCTACCATAGTATCTTGAACACTAGTATCTTCATTTATTCCTTTTATTGACCATACTATCCCCATAGCCAAAGTATTATTTGACATTTTCAAAAGTTTATCTAGTTCCATATTCCTTGTTACTTGCCATGAAATATTAAATAAGTAATCATTAGCAATTACATAGTTTTGTAATATTCTAATAATACCTTTTTCAGTGTTTGATTCAACGAATACTTGATTTATATTCTTTTGACCTCTAATAGTATATTCTTTAAGAATATTCATTCCTGCGTTTCTCATTTTTTCAATATTAGTTTTATATGCTTGTTCAAACTGGTCTTTAGTGCACTTACCATCACAAACAACGCTTATTTCTTGATTATCTGTATTTAGGAATAGCATTGTAGTATTAGGACTTATTCCAAATTTTTCATAGGCATCTTTTTTCATTATCTTCCACATTTCTGGCATTTTTACTTCTATTCCTAATTCTTTGTCTTGTAATGTCAAATATATTAAAAACTTCTTATCTAATGTAATATCATATAATACTCTTGATAGAAAATTGATAACTTTTGCGTCTGGTTTTTCCTTTAATAATGTTTGATACTCATTATATATAATTTGAAATGTCTGATTACTAAAATTAAAAGGAATGTTATAATTCTTAAATAATTTATCTATTTCTTCTTTGCTAGATTTTCTTACATTCCTATTCTCTTGTTGTGCAATATATTGTAATTCATTATTTGCAATCTTTGTATTTACATAGGTCAAACTAACAGTATATAAAGCATTTGCTAAATCGAATACTCTTTTTTCAGCATAATACCACCCTAATTCATTAAAATATCTTGCCATATAAGTGCTATTATAAATATATCTATATGTTTTCTCAATCTCAGCTTTATATCTTTCAAGATCTTTAAGTATTCTAAATGTCGCTACTTTTTGAAACATTATTGACACATTAACTGGATTCCATTTTAATCCATTATCAAAATATTCAATAGCTTTTCCGAAATTTTTTGTTTCTGCATTGATTACACCTAAATAATAATAAATTTCACTAATATTAGTATCTATATTAACTAACTTCTTACTTGGTTTATACATATTATAAAACAATAGCAATTCTACATAATTATTAAATGTATAATACATATTAGTTTCATCTTCTACATTTTTTATTTTTTTACTATTTAACATATTTTCCAATTTTGTTTGTGCATTTGAAAATTTTTTGTTTTGTATGTCTTGTTTTACATCATTTATTTGTTCTTGATAACTCACAACATCCCCTCAAAAATTTAATATTTTCTGTATATTACAATATTTCTAATATTCTTCTATTTGATAATAATACAATTTTATTGTACTATATTTCTTTATTTCTTTCAACCCTTTTATAAAGTTTTTATTTAGATATACATTAATAAGTTTTAGTGGTATTAAGTTATTTATGTTTTATCTTTATAATTTATATATAAACAATTTTTACATCATAAACTAATTCAGAAGGAGGAATTATATATGACTTCAATGGAATTAATTGGTCTTAATACCAAGTGGTATAGATATAAAAATAATTTAACCCAAGAACAATATGCCAATAAAACTAAATTTAAAATGGCTTATATTAGTGTTATTGAAACAGAAAATGCTAATTTGACTTGCAAAAATATAGATTTTATTGCAAAATCATTTAATATAAAACCAGAATTATTATTTAATGAAAAGACTGCTAAACAAGCTCAAAAATTGCCTATTAGAGTTGATATGTATAAAAGAAAATAAACCAGAACTATTTGAATATAAAAAATTTCATACTATGTTGTCAAAAACAAGGTAAGGATTTCTATAAATGAACAAAAGTGACTTCGTCACTCCACCACTAACTAATTTTGTAGTTAGTGGTATTTTTAAAGATGTTGTATTTAAGTTTCCACCTATCTGTAAGCCACTCTTTTCTTTAACGGTCGTTGTTCTCGACCATTATCCATTGCAATTTTCGACAAGAATTATATGATATGTTAATTTATATATTTTTTAAAAAGTGATATAAAAATTTTGGCATGGTAATTTCAATATGACTTTCCTGTTATATAAAATATTTAAATTAGTCCTTCTCTTACATTATAAAATAAATGTTGCTGTACAATTCCTGCATCATTACCAAAATATTTTTCTGCATATTCTAAAATTTCTTTTTTCTTCATTGCTCTTCCATAATCTTTAAAATAAAGATTTGTCATAACTCTTTCCACCCATACATCAATTGGAAACACTTCTCTTTTTTGGCACGAAAAAAGTAATATACAATCTGCAACTTTAGGCCCCACACCCATTATTTTTAATAATTCCATTTTTAACTTATTTGTTGGAAGCCCTCTTAATTTTTCAATATTTATCTTTTTACTCAAAATTCCTTCTACTGCATACTTTAAATACCTTGCTCTAAATCCAACTCCACACTTTTTAAAATCTTCTTCAGATACATCCTTCAATTCATTTGGAGTTGGAAATAAATAATATTCCTCATTTTCAAATATAATTTTCTTACCATATTTTTGAGATATCAAATTAACTGATTTTGAAATTCTTGGAATATTGTTATTAGCTGATATTATATATGAAATTAAAGTTTCAAAAAAATCTTGATTTAATATATGTATACCACTTGTATTTTTTACAGCATTATTTACATTCTCATCTATTTTAGATATTCTCTTTTCTATATTAATGTAATTAGTATTAAAATCAAAATACTCATAAATTACATTTTCTAAATTGTTCATATTATCACTAGAAACATATAATTTATTACCTTTTTGTTTTATTTTTATCACCCTATCTTTTATAACACCAATATAATACTCTTCATCTATTTTATTCCATCTAAAACACTGTCCACATTCTAATGTGTATTTTAAGTTAAAACATGTAACTTCTATTATAATTTCTTTCATATTCTTCCCTTCACTTTTTTATATAATTTGATATATTATATCATTAATATATTTTTTTTCAACAAATAATTCTAATATTATCACTTTTTCAAATAGAACCTTAATTAAATATAGATTAATTTAAAAGTATATGATACAATAAAATAGATTTAATTTTGAGGATGGTGGCTATGAATAAATGGATTAAAAATAATTATAAAGCTATTATTATTTGGGTATTTTTTGAACTTGTTGCAGTTATATTATACTTAACTACTAAAAATCTTTTTTACCTCTTAAATTTTTCATATATAGGTACATGTATTACTGTTGGAAGTTATCTTTATATGAATAATATAAAATATGCAAGAAATGTTGTACAATTTGCAGTTGGACTCTATATGCTTATTTATCTTGGTATAATATCAAATGAAAATATGCAAATAGAAGGTTTTTGGTATTATTTGTTTTTAGGTGTATTTGAAGCAGCAGTTATTCATTACCTTGTGGCAAAAATAATCGGACCAATTATTTTTGGAAGAGGTTGGTGTGGTTATGCATGTTGGACTGGAATGATACTAGATCTTCTACCATATAAAGTTCCAAAAGAAAAAAGGAAAAAACTTGGATTTATTAGATATATAACATTTTCACTTTCATTCATTTTTGTAGCAATTCTTTTTATATTTAAATTTGATAATCTAAGTAACATTATATTTTGGGCTTTTATAATAGGAAATGTTATATATTATATTACAGGTATATCACTTGCATTTATATTTAAAGATAACAGGGCCTTTTGTAAATATATTTGTCCTATTACAATATTTTTAAAGCCAGCAAGTTATTTTGCATTAATCAGAGTAAAACGTGATAAAGATAAATGTATTAATTGTAAAAAATGCATTAAATCTTGTCCTATGAATGTAGATATGTTAGATAACTCAAGAAAAAGAAAAAATGCAACTGAATGTATTTTATGCAATAATTGTGTTAGAAATTGTCATAAAAAAGCTTTACATTTATAAAAATATAAATGCTTCACTTAAACTAAAAGTGGAGCATTTTTTCTTCTATCATACTAACATAGAAATTTGTTATAATATAAGTTATACATAAAAATATACGAGTTAAATTAACTAATATTCCTAGATTTTTTTATTTTTATATGATATAATAGCTTGAAAATTTTTTGTAATCTCTTTTTCATTATATTGTATATAATGAAATATTGTAAAACATAATTGAGGGAGAAATAAAATGAAAGAAATACTATTTATTAAGGTTGAAGAATCCAAAAATATACAATTTTGTTATGGTACAATGTCAAAACGGTTAGATAGAAAAAAACTGTTTAACTTTCTTTTAACAAAATCGGTACAAATATATTCACACCATGAATTTTATAACAGTAGTGTTAAATCGTTCTACCATGATGCATATGATTTTATAATTAAAAATCTTAATCAAATAAATCATATACAAATATATAACGATAATACAATTGAATTATGGTCTGGTAATCGTAATTCTTCTAAATTAATTGTTTTTGAAGATTATGATTTTTGTCACAATGAACTTACTTCAAAATTACTAAAGGAACTTATAGAATTTGCTAACAATACTAATTAGGACTAAAATTTTATTTAAGAGTGTCATAAATAAATTTATGGCACTCTCTTTAAATGTGGTAATTAAGTTTCTAATATAATTTGATTTATTATTTATCATATTTTTTATTGTAAAAAAATAGAAAATCTGATAAAATGTAGTTGTGTAATTTTAAAATAAAATATATTACGATAAATTTGTTAACTTAGCAAGATACTATAGTTGATATGATATTTACTACAAAATTAATTGGATTATGGAGGGAAAAAATGATATTAGCAATAATTGAAAGAATCGAAGATATAAAAGAAAGAGCGCCATTTAATAATAGATATTATTTAACAGAGTATTATAAAAAAATATTTGATGAATTAGATATATTATTGTTCCCTATTATTTCTACTACAAACTTAGAAAAAGTTTGTAGTATATGCGATGGACTTATTATAACAGGAAGCTGTATTGATATTCCACCACATTATTATAATGAAAATCCTGTTCCAAATAAAAATTATGATATAGACGAATTCAAATTAGATAAAGAAGCAATTAAATTATTTTCTAATGCTAACAAGCCAATCCTAGGTATTTGCGGAGGTCTTCAGTCAATAAATGTATATTTTGGTGGTAGTTTAAATCAAAAAATTGAAAATCACGATTTAAAAGATAAATTACATAAAATATATGTTAAAGATGGTACTTTTTTAAATTCAGTATACAAAGAAAATGCTAATGTTAATTCATATCATAAACAGTCTATAAAAGATGTTGCTAATCAATTTATAATTTCTGCAAAATCTGATGATGGAACAATTGAGGCAATTGAAAAAGGAAATATTATTGCTGTTCAATGGCATCCTGAAGAAATGAATGACATCTTATTCTTTGAAAAATTTATAAAAACTTTCTTTGATTAATAGTATTGAAATTCTAATATTAGGATTTATACATGAGCATAATTTCAGTGCTGTCTAAATATAAACTTAATTCCAAATATAACAAGAGGAAAAAATTACTTTGATATTTTTTCCTCTTGTTTTGTATTTATATAAAATAAAAACTCACGAACATTAAGTACATAAGTTGATTTGGAGCGGAATGTGGGAATCGAACCCACGTCAAAAGATCGGAAGCCTTCTATTCTACCACTAAACTAATTCCGCATAATTAGTATGTATATATAATAACATTTTATACATTAATAATCAATATTTTTATACAATTTTAAAAAAATACATATATATTTAAATTAGTTAAAAGATTCCATGGTAATTAAACACAAATATTTAATTACCATGGATTTTAATATAAATTTATTCACTTATGTTGTTTAGTTCACTTGAAATGTCAGAATATCCTGGTAGAAGAGCATTTGTTATTTCATCTTTATCCCCTGATAAATTCCAAGTTCCATCTTCCCTCTTTAAAGTAACCGTAATATTGTTTGTTTCAGTTTTTACATCATCAGAATCATATATTTTTTCAAATTCTTCATTTAGTTTGTCATTCAATTGTGATTCAGACATATCTTCTAAATCTGTAGAGAATGATAAAGTTAAAAGTTTTGAAAACATTTTTTCAAAAGCACTTCCAACATTCTTGTTTGTAACTTTAAGTTCAACCTCACATTCATTAAACTTAGGTTTTGCAGATACAACTTCGTAATTTAAATTCTTTAGCATTAATTTCATTAACCACTCTTCTTCTTCCTTATCTGAACTTGATGTACTTTCATCTATTGATGTATATTTCTCAAGTTCACTAATATTTCCCTCTTTAATATTAGTAAATCTCTCATCAATACTTTGTAAAGCACTGTTTTTTACTAATTGCAAATATCCAAAATATCCTCCTACACCAACTAATGCTACTGCAATAACAATAATAATTACAATTAAAAACTTTTTCATATATTTACCTCCCATTTTCAACACAAACAGTATATCATATTTCTACATTTTTTTACAACACTTATTTTCATTTTTTCTAATTTAAAAAAAAGACAAGCCGTTTACAGCTTGCCTAGGTTTCATAGTTTTTATATGGTGGGCAGGGATGGATTCGAACCATCGTAGGCGGAAGCCAACAGATTTACAGTCTGCCCCCTTTAACCACTCGGGCACCTACCCAAATATAATATATAAAAAGTGGTGGGCCTTCAGGGATTCGAACCCCGGACCATCCGGTTATGAGCCGGGTGCTCTGACCAACTGAGCTAAAGGCCCACTTCTATGGAACAAATATATTATAATAGAAATATTAAAGAATGTCAATAGTTTATAAAGAAGTTTTTTTATTTTTTTGACAAATTAATAAGCTACGAATGTAGCTTATTAATTTTATAGTTTATCACTTAAATGTGTAATATTACCTGCACCAATTGTAAGTATAATATCTCCTGGTTTCATATTTTCTTTTAAATACTTTCTTATTTCATCAAATGTTGGTAAATATATTGCGTTAACTTTGTTATTAACCAATCTTTCAACTAAATCCCTAGATGAAATAGTAACATCATCTTTTTCTCTAGCTGCATATATATCGGCAATTATTGCAATATCGGCATCTGAAAATGCTGTAGCAAAATCATTTAATAATTCCTTAGTTCTTGAAAATGTATGAGGTTGAAATATTGCAATAATTCTTTTATGCTCTTTTTGTTTTGCTGCTGCAAGTGTAGATTTTATTTCTGTTGGATGATGAGCATAGTCATCATATACAAGAATATTTTTACCAATTTCTTTTTTGAATTCAAACCTTCTTTTTGCACCTGAAAATTCATTTAAACTTTTTTGCATCTTTTTAAATGATATTCCATGCGCATATGAAGTAGTAATTGAAGCTAAAGCATCATATACATTATGAATTCCTGGTACTGTTAAATAGAATTTATATGAATCATCTGTCTTTTCGTTAAATACTTCAAATGAATAAAATCCCTTAATATTACAAGATATATTTTTTGCGTATATTGTAGCTGTTGGATCTCCAATAGAAAAAGTGTATATTCTTACCTGTTTTTTAGATAATTCTTCACTTAATTCATTAACTACATCCATACAATTCATATCATCTTTATTAATAACAAGTATTCCGTCTTTAGGAAGCATTAATATAAATTTTTTAAATGATTCTTTTATTTCCTCTATTCCAGAGAAATAATCAAGATGATCCTCATCTATATTTAAAACAGTAGCAGTTTGATGTGGGAAATTAAGAAAACTATCTACATATTCACAAGATTCAAGTATAAAGTAATTAGAATCTCCTATTCTATAATTTAAATTTCCAAGCTTTTTAAATTTTCCACCAACCTGAACATTTGGATCAAGTCCAGCATCAATAAAAATTGAAGAAACCATTGAAGTAGTCGTTGTTTTTCCGTGTGTACCACATATACAAATAGGAGTTTTGTAACTATTTAAAAGTATTCCTAAAAATTTTGCTCTTTCATATAAAGGTTTATTCAAAGCTTTAGCCCTTACAAATTCTGGATCATGTTGATTTATAGCTGAAGTATACACAACGATATCTGCATCTTTTACCCATTCAGCATTTGAACCAATAAATACAGGAATTCCATTTTTTGTTAATATATCTATCATATCACCTTCATTTTTATCAGAACCTGTTACTTCATATCCAGCTTTTTGTAATATGATAGCAATTCCACTCATACTTACTCCACCAATTCCTATCATATGTATTTTTTTTACTTTTTCTAATCCTTTAAATTTTTTTATCATTTTTTCTCACACCTTTATTAAAATAACTTCTATATTATACTCTAAATTTAACCATTAGTCAATTTTTTAATTCTATTTTTGTCTAAACATGTCAAATATCTATACATATTATTGAATGATATAAAAATATGATATATAATGCAAATATTAGGAGGATCATATAAATGATTGTTGAAAAGTTTGGAATTTTGTTAATCTCTATTATTTTAATGATAATGTTAAGCATAAAATATATAAAAAGATATTATCCTGCTAATCTATTTTTTATATCTTTTATGTCATTTATAAATGCAATATATACATATTTAAATATATATAATATAAATACAAGCCCATATATTATTTTATTTATATATTTTTTTACTATTATTATCCCTCTTTTTCTTGTTATATTACAATATAATAACATTATACTAAAAAAACAAATTACATATTACATTATGAAATATTTATTTAAAACTAAAGAATATGATAAAGTAATAAAATATATAACAAAACTTGTAACAATGTATGGAAGAACAAATGAATACATGTATATATTAGGTGAGTGTTACAAGAATAAAAATGATTATATAAATGCAAGAGATTCATTTGCATTTGCCATAGAGCTTAATCCAAATGACTACTTGTCATGTTATGAGTTAGGATTAATTCTTGATGAGACAAATAAAAAAGAAGTAGCTTGTGCAATGTTTAGCAAAGCCTTAAAAATAAATCCAGATTTTTATGAAGCTGCTGAAGCACTTGGAATTTCTTTAACGAGCCAAGGCAAATTTAAAAAAGCTATACATGTATATAGAAAAATATTAACTAAATTTAGTAAATCATATGAACTATACTACAATATTGGTATGTTGGAAGCTGAAATGGGAGAATATGAAAATGCTATCGACGATTTTAAAAAATGTGTTGAACTAAAGCAAAATTTGTTTATGGCATACCACAATATAGGTAAATTATGCCTTGCACTAAATAGATATGATGAAGCAATTGAGGCATATAAAAAAATTACAAATTCAACCATATATGGAGCTAAGGCATATTTTAGACTTGCAACAATATTTGCAGAAAAAGAAGAATATGAAAAGTCAATGGCAAATTTAGAATATGCAATTGAACTTGATGAAACATTTATAAATGAGATTTCAAATGAATACTCCTTTAATAACATGCGTAAAGAAATTAATAACTTTTTAGAAAAAAGAAAGTTACTAATTGAAAAGAAAAAATCAAATAAAAACTTCCTACTAAATAAATTTACACTCTTAAAAAAATCTAATAATGTTAAGATTAAAATTAGCTAGTCCTCTTTTTTTGAGGGCTTTTTTTTAAAAATCGTTGCAAAGTATTATTTTTTATGATATACTAATTGACGTATAACGAATGCCGAAATGGTGGAATTGGCAGACGCGCCAGACTCAAAATCTGGTGGTAGCAATACCGTGTGGGTTCAAGTCCCACTTTCGGCACCAAGAAAATAACAAGGTGTAAAACTATTAAATATATCATAGTTTTATACCTTGTTTCCAATTAAACATTAAATCTAAATACTATAACGTCACCATCTTTTACAATATACTCTTTTCCTTCAAGTCTAACTAGTCCTTTTTCTTTTAAAGCATTCATTGAACCATATTCTTTTAAATCATCAAAAGATACTACCTCTGCTTTTATAAATCCTCTTTCAAAATCTGTATGAATTTTTCCTGCGGCTCCCGGTGCTTTAGTTCCATTTTTTATAGTCCAAGCTCTTGTTTCATCCTTTCCACAAGTTAAGAAAGATATTAATCCAAGTAGACTATAACTTGCTTTGATAAGTTTATCCAATCCTGACTCATCAATATCATAATCTTTCATAAGTTCAATTCTATCTTCTTCATCTAAAGTAGATAAATCTTCCTCAAGTTTTGCACATAGAGTTACAACCTTAGCATTTTCATCTTTGGCATATTCTTTTACTTTTTGAACATACTTATCTTCTTCCATTGTAGAAATTTGACTTTCAGATACATTAGCAACATATATTACAGGTTTTATAGTAAGTAAATATATATCTTTTAAAACTTCTTTTTCATCCTCTGTCATTTCCATAGTTCTAACAGGTTTTCCATTTTCTAAATGCTCTTTTACTCTGTGTAAAAATTCATTATCAATTTTTGCCTTTTTATCACCGCTTTTTAATAATTTAGAAACTCTATCAATTTTTTTATTTACAGATTCTATATCTGCAAAAATAAGTTCTAAATTAATTGTTTCTATATCTGAAATTGGATCTACATTTCCATTTACATGAACAATTTTATCGTCCTCAAAGCACCTTACAACTTCAGCTATAGCATCAGTTTCTCTAATGTGTGATAAGAATTTATTTCCAAGTCCCTCACCTTTCGATGCACCTTTAACTAATCCTGCGATATCTACAAATTCTATTGTAGCATAAGTTGTCTTGCTTGAATCATACATTTTAGATAAAAAATCCACTCTTTGGTCTGGTACTGTTACCATACCAACATTAGGTTCAATTGTACAGAAAGGATAATTAGCACATTCTGCTCCTGCCTTGGTTATAGCGTTAAAAAGTGTACTCTTTCCTACATTTGGTAATCCTACTATTCCTATTTTCAAATTAAACACTTCCTTTTTACTTTATTATTATACCAAAACAACTATGTATAAGTCAAGAAAAATATATTAACCAAAAAATATGGACAAACATAATATATACTAGGTGGTAAAATGTTAGAAATTTCTAAAAGATTGATTGATATAAGTGAAATGACTAGACCAAAAGAGAAGATTAAAAAGATCTTTAAAATTGTACTTCACCATGCTCCAATAAAAGGAGCTACAGCAATATCTAATAGGAACTACATCAATGAATTAAAAAAACAAGATGATATTTTTTGTTCATATCATTATCTCATTGATTTTGATGGAAAAATAATTAATCTAGTTCCAGAAAATGAAATGACTATACATACAGGGATTGTCGATTATGATATGCATAGCATAAGTGTATGCCTTTGCTATGATTATGAAAATGAAATAACTTCCCAAGAGCTAAATTCATTAAAAGATTTATCCAAATATTTAATAGACAAATATTCACTAAACCCGACTTTTGATTTAATTAGATGCTTTGATCTAATTAACAAAAGAAGCCCAATTTTTTTTGTAGATAATTATCACAAATTTATTGATTTTAAATTAGAAATTGCAAGTGACAGATTACATAATGTTACGTAATTTAGCTAAGTTATATTGACTTTTTTCGACTCAAATGTTATAATTTTTTTATTCATTATATAACTAATTTTCTAATTTAATACTTAGGAGGATTTATATGCAAAAGCTTAATTTAAATTCAAATGACATTGTTCACTACCTCGATAGCATAAACAATTACTCAAATGGTTTATACAAAAAAAATACTACAAAATATATAAAATTAAAAAATGATGGAAATATAGAAGAAACTTTAAACTTATCGCTTACAGATATTATCAGTAATCTTGATAATAACACATATTATTTCAAATACGCAATCTATGGCCAGAATATTATAAGTCCATTTTTTGCATTTTTAACAAAAAGGGACTTAAAAAAACATATACACATAAAAGAATTAAAAAATTATCCATATAATATATTTGGCATACGGTTTGAATTTATTGATACCGAATCTAATAGATATATATACATAGTAACCATATCTTAAATAATTAAAGCAGTGGAAATCCCACTGCTTTAATTATTTTTTGTCTTTTCTTCTATCTCTTTTACTTTTAATTTTTGCTCATCCGTATTAGTCCAATGATCAAATCTAGGAACAAAATCATAGCCAGAGTTTTTTAATATTTTTTTATCTTTTCTTTCAAGTGTTAAATCATTTGATAGATTAGTACAATCTTTATTTTTCTTCTTATTCAATATAATCACCACAAATATTATTATCAATATTTATATGTCATATTCATTTAATTATTGTACTTCAAATTTTTCTTCTATAACGTCTCCATTTTCATTTTCTACTAATATATTTATTCTTTTTTCTGCCTCATCTAATTTTTTTGTACATTCTTTTGACAATTTCATTCCTTTTTCAAATTCTTCTATTGCTTCATCTAAGCCTAAATTTCCTGTTTCAAGTTTTGTTGCTATTTCTTCCAATTCTTTTAAATTATCTTCAAATGTTTTTTTATTACCCATAAAACACCTCCATTATTTAACCTTAACTTGTATTTTTCCATCTTGTAAAATAACACATAAATCATCATTTTTATTTACATCAGATACTTTTTTTACAATTTTACCATCAACATTTTCAACAACACTATATCCTCTTGTTAATGTTTTTAGTGGACTTAATGCATCAAGTTTTGCAATATTTTTTATACAAATACTTCTATATTTTTCTATTTTCATATCAATAGCATTTTTGCTAATCATAATATCTTTATCAATTTGCATTCTATATTTATTAATAATATCATAAGGTATTTTTTCGAGCTTCGAAGCTTTAATTCTTTTTAAATATTCTTTTTTCCTATTTATATATCCGTTCATTGCAAGAATATTTCTATTTCTATCTGTAGAAATCTTTGCTAAAATATCTGATTTTTTTGGATAAACTAATTCAGCAGCTGCTGATGGAGTTGGTGCCCTTAAATCAGAAACAAAATCACAAATTGTAAAATCTGTTTCATGGCCTACAGCAGAAACAATTGGAATTTTTGAATTAAAAATTTCTCTTGCTAGATTTTCATCATTAAATCCAAATAGATCTTCAAAAGATCCTCCACCTCTTGCAATTATAATCACATCAACGTTGTTTAATTTGTTAAATGTTTTAATTCCACTAATTACTGTTTTTGCAACATTTACTCCTTGGACAGCAGCAGGATAAATTAGTAAATTTACATCATTATATCTTCTAGTACTTACATTTATTATATCTTTTATAACAGCACCTGTTTTAGATGTTATAACGCCAACTCTATCTGGTAAAAAAGGTATTTTCTTTTTATAAATTTCATCAAATAATCCCTCATCTTGAAGTTTTTTCTTCAATTTTTCGTAAGCTATGTATAACTCTCCAAGACCTGCCTGTTTCATTGTCCTACAATATATTTGATACACGCCATCTCTTTCAAAAACATTTATTTGTCCTGAAATTACAACTTTCATACCATCTTCTGGTTTAAAGTTTACAAGTTGTGTAGCTGATTTAAACATAACACATTTTATTGATGAATTTTCATCTTTTAGGGTAAAATAAAAGTGCCCAGTATAATGGGCCTTAAAATTTGTTATTTCACCAGTTATATTTATGTTATTTAAAAAAGCATCTGAGTCAATTAACATTTTAACATACTTGTTAACTTGACTTACATTAAATACTTTTTCTTCCATAAGCTTTCATTCTCCTATTTTTTATCTTCAATTACTTTAGCAAGCAATCCATTAACAAAAGATTTTGAATCTGCATTTCCATATGTTTTTGCAAGTTCAACAGCTTCATTTGCTGATACTTTAAGTGGAATATTATCCATATAATTCATTTCATAGATAGCTAAACGTAAAATTGCAAGATCAATTTTAGCAATTCTAGAAAAACTCCACTTTTTTAAATTTTTTAATATTATTTCGTCAATTTCAGAAATATTTTCTACAACACCTCTAGTTACTTGTTCAATATATTCTCTTTCTATATCCACACATTCATTTTCTATACAATTTTCTTCTATAATTTTATCTATGTCTTTATCTTTGTTAAACTCATATTCATATATGCATTTAAATGCATTATCTCTAGCAGCTTTTCTACTCATAATTCTCCCTATTCCTTGTTTTTCTTATTTTCTTGATAATAATACACATTATCTTTAAAATTTCTAAATTTACTAAAATTAAAAAAATCTTTTAAATGACCTTCATTATCTTGAAGTTTTTTTCCAAGCCAAATTGCAGCTATAATAAGTGCTACTAATACAAAAAATTTAATTAAAAAATCAACTATTCCAAGTGCATATAGCACTACAACGACTGCAATACAAATTATTACATATTTATTTTTTACAATATAGTCTATTAAATCCTTCATAAACATCACATCCTACTTCTTTTGAGGTTCTAAATATACCCCTTTTATTTTAATATTTGCTTCTTTTATTTCTACTGTTGTTTGTTTTAATACACTAGATTTTATATTTTCTTGTAATTTTGCAGTTAATGCTGGTACAACTGTATCTGGAAGTATCATAGCATAAACATTTGCAACAATCCCTTCTTCGGATACCATTGTTTCAACTTTTATATTTCTAAGTTCTGGATAATTTCTGGCTATTGCCATGATTATACTATCAAACGTATCTTTAGTTATATATGTTGTTCCTTTTTCAGTCTTAATAGCTAGTCCAGTTTTCATGTTCTCTATATCACCTGATTTTGCAAACATACCTATAAGTCCAAGTAATGCAAAAACAGCACCAATAATAATTGCAGTAGTTTTATTTGCAACAAAAAATGCAACAAATTTTCCTAACATAGGCTCTATATTTAACATCTCTGTTGAGTAAAGTATTAATGCTATTGATTCAACAATTATAACTATAGAAAAAACTACAAGTATAAACTTCTCTATATATTTCATTTTTACTCTCCCCCTATACTTTTTCATAGTCCAAAAAGATTTGGACTATGAAAAACTATTCTTCAGTATCTGATTTAGTATCTTCTTTTTTATCAAATGTTATTCCTTGAACATTAATATTTACAGCAACAACGTCAAGTCCTGTCATGTTTTCTACAGCTGATTTTACAGCGTTTTGAGCAGCCCAAGCAATATCTGGAATTCTTACTCCATATTTAACATTTACATATAAATCAATTGTAACTTTTTTACCTTCAAGTTCTATTTTAACTCCTTTAGAATATTTTTTGTTTCCTCCAAGAATTTGATTTATTCCATCAACAAATCCTAAAGTCATACCAGCTATTCCCTCAACTTCAGATGCAGCAAGACCAGCAATTATACCTATAACATCTTCAGATATATTTAAATTAGTATCAATTTCTACATTTGAATCTGCATCTTCAATTACATCCTCTTTTTTAACAACTTCTTTTTTTATTTTTTCACTCATATTAATTACCTCCTAAAAAAGATAACACATATAATTATCTTTTATTTACGAATATTATACCCCAAATAATTTAAAAAGTCACGTATTTTCACAAATATTTCAAAATTTATAATTTATATTAACAGAAAAATGCTACAGCAAATATACTATAGCACTTTTTATACGCGTTATACTACTATTTTATCTCCTAACGTCTTTCCACCTATAACATGGAAATGTAAATGTGGTATTACCTGCCCACCATCTTCACCTACATTAGAAATAACCCTATAACCATTTTCATATATGCCTGTAATTTTTGCTACCTCTTTAATAGCCTTAATACATTCACATACATACTTTTGATTTTCATTATCTACCATATTTAGATCTTGTATATGTACCTTAGGTATTACAAGAACATGTACAGGTGCAACTGGATTTATATCCTTAAAAGCAAGTACATACTCATTTTCAAAGACAATATCAGAACTTATTTCTTTATTTATTATTTTACAAAATAAACAATCACCCAAAGATCTCACCTCTTATTATTCTTTTATAAGGACAGCCTTTATTCTTCTTATACCAGAAGATGAAGCTTCTTCTTTTTTTATTTTAAATTTACCAAGTTCACTTGTATTTTTTACATGTGGTCCACCACATAGCTCTTTTGATACATCACCTATTGTATATACTGTTACAATATCAGGATATTTCTCTATAAACATGCATTCAGCTCCTGATTTTACTGCATTTTCTTTTTTCATCTCTTCACATTTTACATCTAAACCAGCTTTTATCCAGTCATTTACAACTTCTTCAATTTTGGCTTTTTCTTCATCTGTTAATTTATGATCGCAATTAAAGTCAAATCTCATTCTTTCTGTAGTTATATTTGAGCCTTTTTGATGAGTATCACTACCTAATACTTTTTTTAATGCTGCATTTAAAAGATGTGTTGCAGTATGATAAGCTATTGTTTCTTTGTTTTGCTCTGCAAGTCCACCTTTAAATTTTTGTTCAGAACCTGATCTTGATTTTTGCTGATGAATCTCAAATAATCTATTAAATTCTTTTATATCAATTCCAAATCCATTTTCCTTTGCAAGCTCTTTTGTAACTTCTGGAGGAAATCCATATGTATCATATAACCTAAATACCATACTTCCTGGTAATACATTAATGCTTTTTTCCTTTATGCCAGAAATTTCTTTAAAAAATTCTTTTTCACCTTTTGCAAGTGTTTTTACAAATTTATCTTTTTCCTCAATAATAACTGATTTTATCATTTCCTTATTTGCTTCAAGCTCAGGATAAAGTTCATTTAAAGTATCTATATCAAGATAAACTAAATCTCCTAAAGAATTAAGGTCAATCTCTAGTTTATTTATATGTCTTATCATTCTACGAATTAATCTTCTTAAAATATATCCTCTATCAACATTACTTGGCTTTCCACCATCAGATATTATCATGATACTTGAACGCAAATGCTCAGCAACAATTCTTTTACTTTCAATGTTATCTTTCTTTGAAAGTTCTGTTAATTTTTTCATAACAGGTTCAAATATTTCTGTATCAAAAGGTGTCTCCTTTCCTTGAAGTAGCATAGCCATTCTTTCAAGTCCAAGACCAGTATCAACGTTTTTTTGTTTTAGTTTAGAATAACCATTTTTATCTTTAAAATATTCCATAAAAACATTATTCCATATTTCAACATATTTACCACAATCACAACTTGGTTCGCAGTGTTCTGAGCATGGCTCTTTTCCTGTATCATAAAACATTTCTGTATCAGGTCCACATGGTCCTTCTTCTCCCGCAATCCACCAGTTATCATCTTTGCCATAATAATATATATGATCTTCTAAAATTCCTGCCTTTTTCCATGCTTCTGCAGATACAGTATCTCTTGGACAATCGTCATCTCCTGCAAAACAAGTTACAGATATTTTTTCTGATGGAATTCCTAATTCTTTTGTTAAAAACTCATAACTCATTTGTATAGATTCTTCTTTAAAATAATCCCCCAATGACCAATTACCAAGCATTTCAAAATATGTCAAATGACGATTATCTCCTACCTCATCTATATCATTTGTTCTTAAACATTTTTGATAGTCTGTAAGTCTAGTTCCCTCAGGATGCTTCTCACCAAGTAAATATGGAACTAACGGTTGCATACCAGCAGTATTAAACAAAACTGATGGATCATTTTCTGGAATTAAAGGAGCTGATGGTATTAACTTATGTCCATGTCTTTCAAAAAAATTTAAATATTTATTTCTAATATCGATTGCTTTCATTTATATTCTCCTTTTCTATATAATTATTTTAGTATTATACCACTTTTTTCATACATTAGCAACTTTTAGTAAGGAAAAAAACATCAAATCTACCACCACATATACCACACCTATATTTCTTTGTCAAATTCCTATTTAGCCTTTTTCTATAGAAAGTTTGTCCACATTTAACACACTTTACTTTATAATTATATACTTCCTTTTCATTATATTCTATATTACTATTTTTATAATCTTCTTTTTTATTGCCAACTCTTGATATATTATATCCAAGTTTTTCATTAATGTAGTTTGCGTATTTTTTAAATTCTATACCATGGTCATTACAAAAAGGAATACAGTGTATAAGTTCGTGCATTATTGTATTTTTTATAATCCCATCATTTAATTCCATCACCCATCTACTTACATAAATGTGATGTATCTTAAATTTTTGATAGGAAATAACTTTTCTATTTTTGTATTTTCTTACTTTTTTATATTTTTTATCAGGGCATTCCTGCTTACAACAGCCATATCTTTTAGGTGATTTATTAGATAAATTAATGTCTATTTTACCATACGTTTTCTCATCTAATATATGTATATCAATTTTTTCTAATTCATCAATACATTCTTTATATAATTTTTCTAACTTTTCTTCCATTTGATATTCCTTATATATCAAAAAAATATGTAGATTCTAAATCAGACTCAAAAAGAAGCAATGCAAGTGGATATTTTTTATACGCAGCTCCAATTGTTGAATAAAGTTCTTTAGGTTCAGTAAATCCCATATGCCACCTTATTGCATATTTTTCCTCATTGGTAAGTGGCATAAACTCAGAAATCATCATTACAGATTTTTCACCATGACCATATGGAATTGTATCGTCTACCGTATAGTATGGAACTTTTTCCCATTCACCATTTTTATTTTTTGCATTTCTATAATCAACTTTATAATAATTTAATTTACAAATATCATGCAAAAGAGCTGATATTTTTAGTGTATCTGGATCAAACTCATAATCACTATTTTTTACTTTATCACATAATATTTCATACACTTTTATACTATGTTCAACAAGCCCTCCTGCATAAGATCCATGAAATCTTGTACTTGCTGGAGCTTCAAAAAAATCAGTTTTTTCCAAAAAAGATATTAATTTATCAATACCTTCTCTTTTTATACTTTTTAATAATTCTAACATTTTTTCTTTCATTGTAATTCCCTCACTTTTGTCTTATATTATATACCACAATATAAATTATTTCAAATATATTTTTTAGGAATTAGAAAAAAATATGTTACTATTCAGACTAGAAGTTAAAATTTTAGTAACAGTATGTAACTAATAGAAATAAAATAATAAATATAGTGCTTAAAACAAAGAAAAAAGATTAAATGTGAATAACGTAATTCATATTTAATCTTTTTTGTTTATCTCTAAAATTCATAGTATATACAAACTCCATTTTTGTATATACAAAACATCTAGTACACCAGACAATGGTCTGTGCTACTTGATATAAAGCCTAGGACGAAAACCTAGAAGGTCATTCGTGTAAGAGGCATTAAATTCGTCGCAACGATACGAAACAGGACAGTCGCTACCGCCATTATTGTAGCCACCGCCACGAACAATGAAAGAAAAACTGTTAGCCTCACTCGTCCATTCATGTACGTTTCCAGCTAAATCATATATATTTTTCACTTTCCAATTTTCACTAAATCCCGCTGTTCTTTTTGTTCCACTATAATTTCCATAATATCCACTATTTGTTAAATTTGCTGATTCATTTATACTTTTTAAACTATCTTCTATCCAGTGACATGTTGTATCCCATGCTTT
>OLOV01000806.1_pt1 | contig 27032 bp, 26 predicted proteins | sample 1672931 | NCBI WGS metagenome assembly OLOV01 (sample SAMEA3136738, study PRJEB25190) | human gut metagenome | biome: human gut; feature: human-associated habitat; material: faeces | place: Austria | collected 2013 | reverse complement strand
ATCTCCCTTTGAGGTCTTCTTTGACACCCTGTTGCACTTAACTTGACAATCTAAGGATCGTACTGCTTTCGCGTCTGCGGACGCGAAACTCTGCGAGGCTTTTTGACAAGCTGAACCGCGGGGGGGGGCGGGGAAGAAAGCGGGCAGACCGGCGTGGGTCTGCCCGCTTGGGATGCATATATCAGTCGTCGTCGCCGAGGGCCTCAAGACCGACGACGTTTTCCACCTTGCTGGCCTTGATGTTCTTGACAAGCAGGGAGAACACCGCGAAGCTGCAAAGGATAAGGATGCTGGAGTACACGGGCAGAGCGCGCCATGCGCCCATGGCGTCAAACACGAAGCCGAGGAACACCGGCGTGACCGTCTGCGCGGACATGCTGGCGGTGTAGTAGTACCCGGTGAATTTGCCGATCTTCTTGGAGGAGCACAGCTCCACGACCATCGGGAAGGAGCAGTTGTGCACCAGCGCCATGCCGAAGCCCTTTATGGCCCACACAACATACAGCAGCGCGGGGAAGGCGTACTCGCCGTGCGCGCCCGTGACGATGCCCGTCGGCGCGACGAAGCACATGATAACAAGCCCGGCAAAGCTCAGCGCGAGGCCGGAGGCGATGGTCCACTTGCGGCCTATCCTGTCGGCGATGGCGCCGGCAATGGCGAAGCCTATTACGGAGGCGAGGCCGCCGGCAATGGTCAGCACCATGGTCGCGCTGGAGGAGGAGTTGAGGTAATAGATAACGTAGTTGCCGATATAGGTGCCGATGGCGTTGTCGGCCATGAACCACAGGAACTCCGCGCCGAGAATGGCAAGGAGCATGTTTTTGTTCTCCCTGGACATGGGCTTGTCGTCGTCAATGGGCGTGGCGACGGCGGCGAGGCGCTCACCCTCGGCCATTTCGTCCTTCATTTCCTCCGCCAGCTTGTTCTCCTTTATCGTGGCGAACAGCACCAGCGCGGAAATGACCATCAGCACGGAGGCGATGATGAAGGGAAGCTCTATTATCCAGACCTTGCGCGCCTCGTCGGCCGCATTTATGTAGTCGCTGAGCTTTAGGAAGATGCCCAGCACCGTGGCGAACGCGCCGCCGAGATAGCCCATGATGTTTATAATGCCGTTGGCCTTGGCGCGCAGGGGCTTGGGCGTGATATCGGGCATGAGCGCGACGGCGGGGTTGCGGTACATCATCATGAAGATGAGCACTATCGCCATCATGGCGACCATGCCGACAATGTTGTTGTAATGGAAGAACAGCGGGATGAACGGGAATGCGATCGCCGCGACGAAGGTGCCCGTGAGGATATAGGGCATACGCTTGCCGATGGGCGTGACGGTCTTATCCGAGAGGTTGCCGAAGATGGGCAGGAGGATGAGCGCGGCGAGGTTGTCGCAGGCCATGATTATGCCGACGAGCCACTGGACCTCAAGTATCTTCGCCGGGTCGCCGGCCTTGAGCTCCGCCGAGGAGATGCCGTACATGCGCCGGGCGAATATGTCCGTCAGGAACGTGGGGCACCACGAGTCGTACACCTGCCAGAGAAGCAGGATGCCGAAGAAGGCGAAGCCTATCAGAAATGTGCGCTTGTAGTTCAGCTTCAGGCCGGAGCCGCTTGATTTCATAAAAACTCTTCCTTTTCTACTTTATTATTAAATTATATTTTAGTTATGGCGTTTATGGTGCAAGTTTCTTCTGACGTCAGTCACTGCACTCAGGCATGAGCTCCTGCGAGATGATGCGCAGCATCTCGTCGAACTTGGCGATATCCTCCGGCGGGAAGCGGTCTATCATGCGCTGGGTCACGGTGCTTTCATAGGAGCTGAGCAGGCCGATGTAGTTATAATACTTCTCGGAGAGAATGAGATGGTACTCGCGCCGGTCGAGCTGGGAATTCTGCCGCTCAAGATAGCCCTTTTTGATGAGGCTGTTGACCTTATAGGTGGCGTTCGACTGGGAAATGTTCAGAAAATCCGCGAACTGGCCGACGGTGGGCGTGTTGAGCATCTGGATGACCTCCAGCGAAAACGCCTCCATCGCGGAAAGCGACCCGTCCCTTTCGCGCACAAGCTCAAACACCTTGCGGTAGAACTGGAGCTTAAACTTGTCGTACACCTTGGAAAAATTCTCTTGCAGCATGAAAATACCCCCGGCCGTCTGGCTTGTTGATAGGCTTTCATTTTAACGCAGATATCCGCTTTTGTAAACACAAAAGCGCCCCGGCGCGGGGAAAAGTTTTTTCTTGTACAAAATGTGAATTTTGCGCACAAGCGCAGGCAAAGCTATTGACAATGAAAGCCCGCAGTGTTATATTAGCACTTGAAAGCAGAGAGTGCTAACAGTCCGAAGTGCAGAGTGCTAAACCGGACGGCAATGCGGGAAATGCGGGTTTATGAGTAATGTCTATCAGCGATAGAAAAAAGAAAATACTCGCCGCGGTCGTGGATGAATACATCCGCACGGCGGAGCCTGTCGGCAGCAAGGCCATCGCGCAGAACGCGGGGCTGGGCTGCTCGCCGGCAACTATCCGCAACGAGCTTGCAGAGCTTGTCAGCATGGGCTATCTTGAGCAGCCGCACACCTCGGCCGGGCGCGTGCCCACGCCGATGGGCTACAGGATGTACGTCAACGAGCTGATGGAAAAGCAGAAGCTTTCCCTTGAGGAGACGGAGGAAATGAACAGCCGCCTCAACTCAAAGCTTCAGGAGCTTGACGTCACGATAGACGCGGTGAGCCGCCTGGCCTCACAGCTCACGGATTACCCGGCGCTTGCACTGACGACGCACAGCACCGTGACGATAAAGCGCTTCGACATCATATATGTTGACGCGAACACCTTTATAATCGTGGTGATGCTCTCCAACAACAGCGTGAAGAACAAGCTGGTGCACCTGCCCGTCTCCGTGACGGAAAGCATGATGAGAAAGCTTTCATCCCTGTTCAACGCAAGCTTCACAAACGTTTCCGAGGGGCAGATAACGCCGCTGATGATAAGCGCGGCGGAGCGCGCGGCGGACGACACCATGGGCATCACATCGGTCATTGCCGCCTTCGCCATAGAAGTGCTGAGCGAGGCCGACAAGCCCGCCGCCTTCATAAGCGGCGAGAACAGGCTCCTCAACCAGCCGGAGTTCCGCGACCCGGACAAGGCGCACGCGCTGATGAATTACCTTTCGGGCGGCGGGTACGTGCTTCCGCCGGATGAGGTGATAGACGGCGGCGACGGCGTGAGGGTCCTGATAGGGCCGGAGAACGTGGCGGAGGAGCTGAAAGGCTCAAGCGTCGTGATGGCAAGCTATGACGCGGGGGACAACACCCGCGGGCTTATCGGCATAGTCGGGCCGACGCGGATGGATTATTCCGCCGTGGCCGCGAAGCTGAGCGCCCTTGCAGCCGGGCTTTCGCGCAGGCTTGGCGGGGGAGAGGCTCCGCCGGAGGGACTGCACAACAAACTAATCATCAAGGGGGATGAACCGAATGAGCACAGATAAAAAGGAAAAGAACGCCGCGGCTCAGGCGGAGAGCACCGAGGAAATAAAGGACGAGGCCAAGGCCGATGTCAAGGCCGAAGAGATAAAGTCCGACGATGCGCCCAAGACCGCCGCGGACGAAAAGAAGCACGACAAGAAGAGCGCGAAGAAGGAAAAGAAGACCGAGGAAAAGAAGGAAGCCGAGGCCGCAGAAAAGGTGCTGGACACGGCGATGGCCGCGCTGAACGACAAGTATCTCAGGCTGTGCGCCGAGTACGACAACTTCCGCCGCCGCTCCCAGAAGGAGAAGGACAGCCTTTACGGCGATGTCAAGGCCGACACGCTGCTGAAGTTCCTGCCGGTGTACGACAACCTCCTGCGCGCACTGAACACGCCGACGGAGGACGAGGCGTACAAGAAGGGCGTTGAAATGACGATGAATCAGTTCAACACCACGATGGAAAAGCTGGGCGTGACAAAGATAGAAAGCCTGGGCGCGAAGTTCGACCCCGCGCTGCACAATGCCGTGATGCATGTGGAGGACGAGGAAAAGGGCGAGAACGAGATAGTCGAGGTCTTTCAGGAGGGCTTCCGGCTGGGCGACAAGGTCATCAGGTTCGCAATGGTCAAGGTCGCAAATTAAAACGGCTAATACCGCGAAAGCGGTTTAGTATATATTTTCAATTCAAGTAAAAAATCAAATCGTATATACAGGAGGAAGAAACAATGAGTAAGATAATAGGTATAGATCTTGGTACTACTAACAGCTGCGTGGCAGTTATGGAGGGCGGAGAATCCGTCGTCATCCCCAACGCCGAAGGCGCGCGCACCACTCCGTCCGTCGTTGCGTTTGCAAAGACCGGCGAGCGTATGGTGGGTCAGGTCGCAAAGCGTCAGGCCATCACCAACCCCGACCGTACCATTTCCTCCATCAAGCGTGAAATGGGCTCCAGCTACAAGGTGAACATAGACAACAAGTCCTACACCCCGCAGGAGATTTCCGCGATGATCCTGCAGAAGCTGAAGGCCGACGCCGAGGCATACCTCGGCCAGACCGTCACCGAGGCCGTCATCACCGTTCCTGCGTACTTCACCGACGCACAGCGTCAGGCCACGAAGGACGCCGGCAAGATCGCGGGTCTTGAGGTCAAGCGTATCATAAACGAGCCGACCGCAGCCGCGCTGGCATACGGTCTGGACAAGGAAAAGAACGACCAGAAGATCATGGTGTACGACCTTGGCGGCGGCACCTTCGATGTGTCCATCCTTGAGATAGGCGACGGCGTTATCGACGTGCTGGCCACCGCCGGTAACAACCGCCTCGGCGGCGACGACTTCGACGAGTGCATCACCAAGTACCTCGTTGACGAGTTCAAGAAGAGCGACGGCATAGACCTGAGCGGCGATAAGGTCGCAATGCAGCGTCTGCGTGAGGCGGCGGAGAAGGCAAAGGTCGAGCTTTCCGGCGTGACCACCTCCACCATCAATCTGCCTTACATCACGGCCGACGCCACAGGCCCCAAGCACCTCGACGTGACCCTGACCCGCGCAAAGTTCAACGAGCTGACGCACCACCTCGTCGAAAAGACCAGCGGCCCTGTCAAGCAGGCGCTGTCCGACTCCGGCCTCAAGCCCAGCGACATCACCAAGGTGCTGCTCGTCGGCGGCTCCAGCCGTATCCCCGCAGTGCAGGAGATGGTCAAGTCCCTCATCGGCAAGGAAGGCTTCAAGGGCATCAACCCCGACGAGTGCGTGGCTATCGGCGCATCCATCCAGGGCGGCGTTCTCTCCGGCGACGTTGAGGGCATAGTCCTTGTCGATGTTACGCCTCTGTCCCTCGGCATAGAGACGCTCGGCGGCGTGTTCACCAAGCTTATCGAGCGCAACACCTCCATCCCGACGAGAAAGAGCCAGGTGTTCTCCACCGCGGCCGACAACCAGACCTCCGTTGAGGTCAACGTCCTTCAGGGCGAGCGCGAAATGGCCGCGTACAACAAGAGCCTCGGCCGCTTCCACCTCGACGGCATCGCCCCGGCCCGCCGCGGCGTGCCTCAGATAGAGGTCACCTTCGATATAGACGCGAACGGCATCGTCAACGTCTCCGCAAAGGATCTCGGCAACGGCAAGGAGCAGCACATCACCATCACCGCCTCCTCCAACATGTCCAAGGAGGACATCGACAAGGCAGTCAAGGAAGCCGAGATGTACGCGGCGGAGGATGCAAAGCGCAAGGAAGAGGTCGATACCCGCAACCAGGGCGACCAGATGGTCTACCAGACCGAAAAGACCCTCAGCGAGATGGGCGACAAGCTCGACCCCGCCGACAAGAGCGAAGTCGAAAGCAAGCTGGCCGCGCTCAAGAGCGCGCTGACCGGCACCGACACCGCCGCCATCAAGACCGCGACGGAGGAGCTGACCCAGGCCTTCTACAAGGTGTCCGAGAAGCTGTATCAGGCCGCGGGCGGCGCGCAGGGCGCAGGCTTCGACCCGAATCAGGCCGCAGGCGGCGCACAGGGCGGCGCGAACGGCGGTCAGGACTACTACGATGCGGACTACACCGTGGTGGACGACGACAAGAAGTGATCCATGCCCGACCCTTGCAGCATATCCCGGCATGTTAATGTTTCCAACATTGAGGCGAGGAAAATGAACCCTCGCCTCAATGGCATGTATTTTTTCAGCGCGTAAAGTGTATTTCTCTACGCGGGATCGGAGTATAAATGGCTTCAGACAAACGTGATTATTATGAGGTGCTGGGCGTTTCAAAGGACGCGAGCGCCGATGAGATAAAAAAGGCATACAGAAAGCTTGCAAAGGAGAATCATCCCGACCTGCATCCGGGCGACAAGGCCTGCGAGGAGCGCTTCAAGGAGGTCAACGAGGCCTATGAGGTGCTTTCCGATGAGGATAAGCGTAAGAAATACGATCAGTTCGGCCACGCGGCATTCGACCCGAACGCCGGGTTCGGCGGGGGCGGCGGCTTCGGCTTTGACGGCTTCGGCGATCTGGGCGACATATTCGGCAGCTTCGGCGACATATTCGGCTTCGGCGGGGGCGGCCAGCGCGCCAATCCCAACGCCCCGCGCAAGGGCGACAACATACGCACCAGCGTCAGCATAAGCTTTGAGGAGGCGGCCTTCGGCTGCGAGAAGGAAGTGACAGTCGGCCGCGTGGAGTCCTGCCCCGACTGCAAGGGCACGGGCTGCCAGCCCGGCACGACGCCCGAGGTCTGCCCCGACTGCAAGGGCACAGGCTCCGTGCGCACGACGCAGCGCACTCCCTTCGGCATGGTGCAGTCCAACGCGCCGTGCTCCAAGTGCAAGGGCACGGGCAAGATCATCCACCAGCCGTGCAAGACCTGCCGCGGCATGGGCGCGATACGCCGCCAGCACAAGATAAAGGTCACCATCCCCGCCGGTATAGACGACGGGCAGGCCATATCCCAGCGCGGCAAGGGCAACGCCGGTGTGAACGGCGGCCCGGCAGGCGACCTTCTCGTCTCCGTGATAGTGCGGCCGCACGCCCGCTTTGAGCGCGACGGCAATTCCGTCCTGCTCAACCAGCAGATAAGCTTCGCGCAGGCAGTGCTCGGCGCGGAGATAGAGGTGCCGACGCTTGACGGCAAGGTGAAGATGCCCATCCCGGAGGGGACGCAGCCCGGCTCGACCTTCCGCCTGCGCGGCAAGGGAATCCCGTATCTGCGCGGCTCTGGCCGCGGGGATCAGTTCGTGACGGTGAATATCTCCGTGCCGAAGAATCTGACCGGCTCACAGAAGGAGCTTCTGCGCCAGTACGCGGCCAGCACCGGCGAGCTTGACGGCGTAAAGACCTCGATATTCTCAAAGAAGAAGTAAAAAGATAAAAACGGCGGCTGTTCCGGCATGTGTCGGGACAGCCGCTTTTCTATACCCGTGCGCAGCGAAAGTTTGCCCGGCACGCCGATTCGCCCGTATTTTTGCCGCGGCCAGTGTATGCTTTTCCTGCTGAAAATATCCGGCGGCACGGGGGGAGCGACCCGCGCCGCGGCACGGTCAGAAGATAAAGGAGGATTTGCGATGCAGGCATTGCGCACGCGCCCCGGACTGAAGCGGGGCGGCATTATTTATCTCTGCACGGAGGACATTGCCCCGTGTCCGGTGCAGGCGAGAAGGATATTCGACGACGACTCGCTCAGGGAGCTGAGCGAAAGCATAAAAAGCTACGGGATACTGAACCCGCTGACGGTGCGGTCGCGCGGAGGGAAGTATGAGCTCGTCGCGGGGGAGAGGCGGCTGCGCGCGGCAAAGCTTGCAGGATTGAGGGAGGTGCCGTGCATACTCATAGAGGTGGACATGGAAAACGCCAGCCTCATCTCGCTTATAGAGAACTTACAGCGCAAGGACCTGGACTTCATCGAGGAGGCCAACGGCATAAACCAGCTTATATGCATGTTCGGCATGAGTCAGGAGGAGGCCGCGCGGCGCATAGGCAAATCGCAGTCCGCCGTAGCGAACAAGCTGCGGCTTCTCAAGCTGCCGGAGGACGTGCTGGGGGGTCTGCGCGAAAACGGCCTGACTGAGCGCCACGGGCGCGCCCTGCTGCGCCTGACGCGCGCCGACCGCCAGCGCGAGGCGCTGGAGTACATCGTGGATAACGCGCTGAACGTCGCCGCGACGGAGGCGTACATAGAGGCGCTGCTGAACCGCCCGGCGGAGCCGGAGCAGCCGGAGGCCAAGGGGCAGAAGCGCACCTTCGTGCTGAAGGATGTGCGGGTGTTCCTCAATACGCTTTCGCGCAGCATAGACCTGATGAAGCAGGGCGGCATAGACGCCGGGATGCGCCGCGAGGAGACGGACGACTCGCTCATCCTCACGATATCCATACCAAAGGCGCGCGCCGCGGCCCTTTCGGGGGCAGGCGCGGCGGGCGGACAGCCGGGCGAAGAATAGGACGGGCCGCCGTCTCCGTATATTTATGGAGACGGCGGCTTTTTGCCGGGAAGGGGTGAAAAGACATATATGATAAACTATTTTTCTGAACTGAGATACAAGGAGGTCATAGACGTGCATACCGGGCTGCGGCTGGGCTATGTGTGCGACGCAGAGTTCGACGACGCGCAGGGGCAGGTGATATCGCTGATAACGCCCGGCAGGGCGAAGTGGTTCGGCCTTTTCGGCCGCGAGGACGATTATGTCCTGCCGTGGAAGTGCATAGTGCGCATTGGCAGCGACATCATCCTTATAGACGCCAAGGAGGAGCTGCGCCGCAGGAAGCGCAGCCGGCGCTTCCTTGTATGACGGCCGCGGCACAGGGGGCAAAATCGTGCTTTTCAAAATGCCGGGGATGAAGTATAATAATACGGATATATAAAAATACGGCGTTACACGGCGCTTTAAAGGACTGATAACCATAGAAAACACCGAGATAAAAAAGGAACGGGCCGTGCTTGCGGGGCTTGCCGCGGCGAGCATGGATGAGCGGGAGCGCTCCTCCGACGCGTCGATGGAGGAGCTTGCCGCGCTTGTGGAGACGGCCGGCGGGGAGACCGTGGCGATGCTTATACAGAACCGCCCCACTCCGGAGCCGCGCAGCTTCATCGGCGACGGCAAGGTGCAGGAGCTGAAGGGCATAATAGAGATGAACGACTGCGACCTCGCCGTGTTCGACAACGAGCTTAGTCCGTCGCAGATGCGCGTGCTGAGCGAGGAGCTGGGCGTGAAGGTGCTGGATCGCTCGGGCCTTATTCTGGACATATTCGCCCAGCGCGCGCAGACGCGCGAGGGTCAGCTTCAGGTGGAGCTGGCGCAGTACAAATATCTGCTGCCGCGCCTGACGGGCATGTGGACGCATCTTGTGCGCCAGACGGCCTCCGGCGGCGCGTCGCCCATAGGCACGCGCGGCCCCGGTGAGACGCAGCTTGAGACCGACCGCCGCCACATCCGCCGCAAGATACAGAAGCTTGAGGAGGAGCTGGCCGCCGTGCGCAAGGTGCGCGGCACGCAGCGCCGCCGCCGCGAGAAGAACGCGATGCCGGTCGTGGCGCTCGTCGGCTATACGAACGCGGGGAAATCCACGCTGCTCAACTGCCTGACGGGGGAGAGCATCCCGGCGAACGACAGGCTTTTCGACACGCTGGACACGACGACGCGCCGCCTGCGGCTGGACGAGACGCAGGAGGTGCTGCTGAGCGACACCGTCGGCTTTATAAGAAAGCTGCCGACGCATCTTATAGAGGCGTTCAAGGCCACGCTGGAGGAGCTGAAATACGCCGACGTGCTGCTGCACGTGATAGACATCTCCAACCCCGAATGGGAGGAGCAGGCGCGCGTGGTGGACGAGCTTATCCGCCAGCTCGGCGCGGAGAGCACGCCGTGCATCCGCGTATACAACAAGTGCGACGCGTACTTCGGCATTCTGCCGCACGGGGAGGACGTCATGTGCCTGTCGGCAAAAAGCGGCGAGGGCGCGGACGCGCTGGTGAAAAAGCTCGCCGGTATGCTGGGGCAGGCAAAGCGCCGCGTCATGCTGTCCATCCCGTATGCAAAGGCGGGGGTAGTGGACGCGCTAAAGCGCGAGGCGAACGTGCTGAGCATGGAATACACCGACGAGGGCATAAAAGCAGAGGCCGTACTGACGCCGGCGCTCCTCGGCCGGGTGAAGGAGTTCATCCCGGATTACAAGGAGGAAAAAGAGGAGTGGGAGGATGACTGAGTATTATATCCCGACCGCTCCCGGCGAGGCGGAGCTGACGGAAAAGCGTTCACAGTTCCTCGGCCACGTGCGGTGCGTGGAGACTGAGGAGCAGGCGCGCGCGTTCATCGCGGAAATGAAGAAGAAGTATTACGACGCGCGCCACAACTGCTGGTGCTATATCATCCGCGGCGGGGCGGAGCGCTACAGCGACGACGGCGAGCCGCAGGGCACGGCGGGCATACCGATGCTGGAGGTGTTCCGGCGCGAGGGCGTGACGAACGTCGTGTGCGTGGTGACGCGGTACTTCGGCGGGGTGCTGCTGGGCGCGGGCGGACTGCTGCGGGCGTATACGAAAAGCGCGAAGGACGCACTGACCGCGGCGGGCGTGTCGGCCGTGCGGCGCTGGGTGGAGCTGGACATACCCTGCTCCTACGCGCAGAGCGAGAAGCTCAAGCTCGAAATCGCCGCGGCGGGCGGCGTCGTGGCGGGGATGGACTACGCCGCGGGCGTGACGATAAAGGCGCTTGCGCCGGAGGAGCGCGCGGAGGACTTCTGCGCGCGCATATTCGACATAAGCGCGGGCAGCGTGCAGCCCGTCGTAACGGGCGAGGACTTCCGCGCCGTGCCGGTGAGGTAAGAGGAAGGCCGCGAAAAAATTTTTTTAAGAAAATAGAGGGAAATATAAATTGGCGTCGTATAAGAGTAATGGAAAGACATTTCATGCTCCTGTGCGGCGCTTTATTTTGCAATGAAGCGCGGCACTGATGAAAAAGAGGAGGTGTACGCGTATGCTTTGTCCCAGAGAGGAAAGGGAAAGACTTGAGCATTACATCGTCGGCGCTTACGGGGTGCTGGCGGACAGCTCCAGAGGCCGGCTGAAGGACGAGGAGGAGTGTAGCATCCGCACCTGCTTTCAGCGCGACATCGACAGGATAACGCATTCAAAGTCGTTCCGCCGGTTAAAGCACAAAACGCAGGTGTTTTTGCAGCCGGAGGGGGATCACTACCGCACGCGCCTGACGCACACGCTGGAGGTCAGCCGCCTTGCGCGCACGGTGGCGCGCGCCCTGTCGCTGAATGAGGATCTGACGGAGGCCATCGCGCTGGGGCACGATCTGGGTCACACGCCCTTCGGCCACGCGGGCGAGCGCGCGCTCAACGAGATATATCCCGGCGGCTTCAAGCACTATGAGCAGAGTCTGCGCGTGGTGGACGTGCTGGAGCGCGACGGCAGGGGGCTGAACCTGTGCTATGAGACGCGCATGGGCATACTTAACCACACCGTCGGCGCGCCCGACGACACGCTGGAGGCGACGACCGTGCGCCTGTGCGACAGGATAGCCTACGTCAACCATGACCTTGACGACTCCATCCGCGCGGGCATACTGACGGAGGAGAACGTCCCGGCGCGCGTGCGCGAAAACTGCGGCGACAAGAACAGCCGGCGCATAAACGCCTTCATATCGGACCTTATCGCAAACAGCGGCGGAGGCAAGCTCAAAATGTCGGACGAGATGCAGGAGACCTTCAACATCTTCCACGCGTTCATGTTCTCCGACGTTTACACCAATCCCGTCGCCAAGAGCGAGGAGAACAAGGTCAAGGGCATACTCGGCGGGCTGTATACATACTACACGTCGCATCCCGACGCGCTGCCGGATGATTTCCGCGGCGTGATAGAGCATGACGGGATAGAGCGCGCCGCCTGCGATTATATCTCCGGCATGACGGACGGGTACGCGATGGAGAAATACGGGGAGATATTCATCCCCTTTGCATGGACGGTGAAATGACCGGGAGCGCGCCGCGGCGCGCGAAGCGGAGAGAAGGGAGGAGGAGCGCGTGGCATTTCCCGAAAGCTTCATAACGGAGCTGGCGGAGAGAAACGACATAGTGGACGTCGTGTCCGGATATGTGCGCCTTGGGAAGAAGAGCGGGTCGAACCTGTTCGGACTGTGCCCGTTCCACAGCGAAAAGACGCCGTCCTTCTCGGTGAATCCGGACAAGCAGATATATCACTGCTTCGGCTGCGGCAAGGGCGGGGGCGTGATAAACTTCATAATGGAAATAGAGAACCTCAGCTTCCCGGAGGCGGTGGAGTTTCTTGCAAAGCGCGCGGGCATGGCCCTGCCGGAGCAGACCGACAGCCGCGAGAGCCGCAAGCGCGCAAGGATGCTGGCCCTGAACAAGGACGCGGCGCGGTATTTTTACGAGCAGCTTTCCGCGCCCGGCGGCGGCATCGCGCGCGAATACATAGCAAAGCGGCAGATAGGGCGCAAAATGGCGACGGCCTTCGGGCTGGGCTTTGCGCCGGACGGGTGGAGCGGACTTCTGGACGCGATGCGCGCCAAGGGCTACACTGACTATGAGATGTTCGACGCGGGACTTGTGCGCCGGGGGAAAAACGGCGGGTTTTACGACACGTTCCGGCGGCGGCTGATGTTCCCGGTGATAGACGTGCGCGGCGACGTGATAGGCTTTTCGGGGCGCATCCTCGGCGACGGGGAGCCGAAATATATGAACAGCCCCGAAACGCTTGTATTCAACAAAAGCCGCAACCTTTTCGCCCTTAATCTGGCTAAAAAATCAAAAAGCGGATATATAATTCTCTCAGAGGGCAATATAGACGTGGTCAGTCTGCATCAGGCGGGCTTTGACTCGGCGGTGGCCTCGCTGGGCACGTCGCTGACACCGGAGCAGGCGCGGCTCATTTCGCGCTATACCAACGAGGTCGTCATCGCCTATGACAACGACGGCGCGGGAATGAAGGCATCACAGCGCGCGATAGGAATACTTGAAAAGCTCGACCTCAGAGTAAAGGTGCTGCGCATGAGCGGGGCGAAGGACCCGGATGAGTTCATAAAGCTCAAGGGGCCGGACGCGTTCCGCAATCTCATAGACGCGGCGGAAAATCAGGTGGATTACCGGCTGCGCGCGGTCACGGACAAGTACGACCTGACCGTGGACGAGCAGAAGGTGGAATTCCTCAAGGAAGCGTCGGAGCTCGTGGCGCGCCTGCCAGGCTCAGTGGAGCGGCAGGTATACGCCATGCGCGTGGCGTCCATGGCGGGCGTTGACGCGCGCGTCGTCACGGATGAGGCCGAGCGGCGGCGCAAAAAGCTGCTGAGTCAGGCGCACCGCGCCGCAGACAGGGATGCCACGCGCCCCGAGAGGCAGAGTCAGCCCGCGGAGAAGGGCATAAAATACGAAAACCCCGCTTCCGCCGTGGCGGAGGAGGGCGTGATAAGGCTTTTATATCTCGAGCCGGAGCTGGCCGCGGAGGCGCTGCCGGAGGCGGGGGAGTTTTCCTCGCCGGTGCTTGCGCACATATACACGAAGATGCGCGAGATGCTGGACAGCGGGCAGAAGGTCAGCACCACCACGCTCAGCGGTGTGCTGAGCGGCGAGGAGATGAGCCTTGTGGTCAATATAATACAGAAGCCGGAGCTGCTTTCAAACGCCCGGCGGACTCTCAGCGATTATACGCAGAGGATAAAAAGCGAGAGCGCGCGGCGCAGCGCGGGGCTCGACTTCGCGGAGATACTGCGCCAGAAGCAGAACACAGCCTACGACACGCAGAAAAAAAGAAAAGGATACGAGGGATAAACTATGTCAGACGAAATGAAATTCAAGGAAGAAGAACTCGAAAGCATGGCAGACAAGCTGCTGGAGCAGGCGGCGATGAGCGAGATAAGCGACCAGCAGGAGCTGGAGCTGCCCAAGCCCAAGAAAAAGGCCGCGAAGAAGAAGGAGGCCGACCCCGCGGAGGCCGCCAAGACCAATGAGGAGCGCCTGAACGAGCTGCTTGAAAAGGGCAAGAAGAAGGGAAGCCTGACCACCAAGGAGCTGGAAGTGCTGGAGGAGATGAACCTCGACGGGGAGACCGTGGACAAGTTCTACGAGACGCTTGAGGCCAACGGCGTTGACGTAGACGTCGGCGCGGCCGACGTGCTGCCCCCGATAGATGACATCCTGCCCGAGGTGGAGGATCTGGCCGGGATAGAGGAGGTCACGGAGGAGGAGATAAACGACACCGACGCGCTGATGGACTCCTTCGCCACCGACGACCCCGTGCGCATGTACCTCAAGGAGATCGGCAAGGTGCCGCTGCTGACGCCCGACGAGGAGGTCGAGCTTGCAATACAGATGGCCGAGGGCAACGAGGAGGCAAAGCACCGCATGACTGAGGCGAACCTCCGTCTCGTCGTGTCCATTGCGAAGCGCTATGTCGGGCGCGGGATGCTGTTCCTCGACCTTATACAGGAGGGCAACCTTGGCCTTATAAAGGCCGTGGAGAAGTTCGACTATACCAAGGGATATAAGTTCTCCACCTACGCGACGTGGTGGATACGCCAGGCCATTACCCGCGCGATAGCGGATCAGGCGCGCACGATACGCATACCTGTGCACATGGTGGAGACCATAAACAAGACCATCCGCGTCTCCCGTCAGCTTCTTCAGGAGCTGGGCCATGACCCCAGCGCCGAGGAGATAGCCCGCGAGATGGATATGCCCGTGGAAAAGGTGCGCGACATATTAAAGATCGCGCAGGAGCCCGTCTCCCTCGAAACGCCTATCGGCGAGGAGGAGGACTCGCATCTGGGCGACTTCATCCCCGACGAGGACGCCTCGGAGCCGAGCGAGGCCGCGTCCTTCTCCCTCCTGCGCGAGCAGCTTGAAGAGGTGCTGGACACGCTGGCCCCGCGCGAGAAGAAGGTGCTGGAGCTGCGCTTCGGCATAGTGGACGGCCGCACGCGCACGCTGGAGGAGGTCGGCAAGGAGTTCAACGTCACGCGCGAGCGTATCCGTCAGATAGAGGCGAAGGCGCTGCGCAAGCTGCGCCACCCCAGCCGCTCAAAGAAGCTGAGAGACTTCCTGAACTGAAAAGCATAACGCATAACAGGCATAACAGAGCATAACGCATAACAGATTGCAAAAAACACCTGCCCGCGGGCAGGTGTTTTTCAGCATGTCAAAGAAAGCCTCGCAGAGTTTCGCGTCCGCAGACGCGAAAGCATTATTATACGTTTTCTGCCGCGACATGTGCGTGGCAGAAAACACTTTGCGCGGAGTGAGCGTCGAATTGTCCGCTATCAGCGGACAACAGAGGCGCAGAACGAAGCGGTTCTTTCTCGAAAAAGTGGCCAAGCCACTTTTTCGACAGTCTCAAAAACACCTGCCCGCGGGCAGGTGTTTTTATTACAGAGACGCTTATGAATCGCGGCGCTACAGCGTGTCAATGATGCAGCGCAGCAGCGTTTCGGCCTTGTCGCGCTTTTCCGGCGGAAGCGCGCTCATCCTGTCCGCCAGCGCGGACCAGCGAACGGGAGCCGCAGCGTCCACATAGGCGGCAAGCACAGAATCCGCCGCGAGGGTGAGCGCGTTGCACAGGCTTATCAGCGTGGGCAGAGAGGGAACGAGCAGGCCGCGCTCGATACGGGAGACGGTATTGGAGGTGAGGCCGGTCATGTCCGCAAGCTGCTCCTGCGTGAGACCGTGCGCCTTGCGCGCATCCTGTATTACCTGTCCGCCCTGCCTGAAATCCATAATTATACCGCCCAAACCTAATTGTACACTTATTATCGCCGAATTAGGCGCAATAAGTCCACAACGCTATGGACATAATTAGGCGCGAAGCGTATAATTATGAGCATAAAACTTTTGGGAGGACGCGAAAAATGGCAGACTACAAGAAAATGTACACAGGACTGTGCGCGGCGGTGGATGACTCCATCACGGCGCTTGAAGCGATCCCCGCGGCGCGGGGAACGATGCATAAACTGCAAAAGGCGCTGGAGAATGCCGAGGAGATATACATTCAGACGTCATTATGCGCGGATGAGGATGGAGCGGATATTGCCGCAAGACGCTTATGAATCACGGCGCTTTGCGTAGGTGAAGGATGAGCGGTGCTTGCGCCGCCCGCAGTCGAGCATCCAGCCTATCACGGGGCGCAGCACCACCGCCACGGCGGAGAAGCCGAAGGCGGCAAGCCCCGCCATGGCCGCGTTCAGCCCCAGCACCTGCTCAAGAAACATGGGGAAGGTGGAAAGGATCATGATATGATTCATGAAAACAAGGAAATTGATGATTATTATCAGGAGAAAATTTTTCGTCCAGACTTTGTCGTTTTGCATTGCGCAGCAGCTCCTTAAAAGTGTTTAAAAATACAACGGGCAGCCAAACAACCGGTCTTATGCCGTGTTTAGCTGCTCGTTGCGCGTATTTTATACAACTTTTTTACGGAAAAGTCAAGCGGAAAATCACACGTTGAACATCGTGAAATCGAGAATGGCGAGGACGGTGCGCGCGGAAAGCAGGATGGCGAGGACGGTCATGCCGCGGTCTATGTTCTTCCGCAGAACAACGATTTTATTGTTCAGCGAGAGCATGAGCAGCGGCAGGATCGGAATGAAGTAGCGCCCCTGCACGCCGACGATTATTTTATCCGTATTGTGTATCCACGTCAAAAACATGGTCGCCATGAAGGAGAGCACGACCGCGGCGGAGAGCGCCAGCAGCGCCGGGCGCATGCCTCTCGGCATATCCAGCTCATTCCCGTCGATATTCTGCGCCGAGAGGATAAGCAGCGCCGTGAAAGCGGGAACTATCCATGTAGGGAGCTCCAGCAGGCAGGTGCTGAGACTCTGGCCGACGGCCTGCGCGAACCACGTGCTGAAATAGACGTTGAAGGAGTTCTTGAAGATGCCGAACGCGTCGCCGGGGTTGGTGAGGAAGAAGCGCAGGGTATAGGACTCCCCGCCCTCATCGCCATAGCTGGGAGGCGTGCTGTGCATGATGCGCAGCAGCGACGGCGCGGACACGGCGATGAACGCCGCGGCGCAGGACGCGAAAAGAAGCCAGAAGCAGCCGGTTTTCCCGCATTTCCCGGTAAATCTCTCTTTGGAGATAAATATAAAGAGAAGGATGAACAGCGCATAGACGCCCTTCGCGGGGGCGAGGAGGAGCGCAGGGATGAATATATACAGAAGATCGCAAAGGGTCAAAGCCCCTTCGGAGAATATCTCCCTCAAAAGCGAGGACAAAAGGACCATAGAGAGCGCATTGATAAAGGTGTCATATGAAAGCGACGCGGCCTGCTGCATGGCCATGGGGAGAATGCCGGAGAGGCCGAACAGCAGCTTGAAGCGCGGGACCCGCTTTACCGAGATATAGAGGCAGACAACATAGAAAAGAAGATTAAAAAATCTGCCCATCATGAAGGTGGTAACGTCGTTGAAGGAAAGCAGCCGCGAAATGGCGAAGCCCAGCACCTGCGGCGCATATTCCAGCGGATAGACGAGCGTCCACATATATGACATCAGGCTGGACTGTATAACATTCGGGTCGGAGCCACGCCCGAAAAGATCCCTTATGACGCGGAGATAGCCCGTGCAGACATTGCTCTGATTTGAAAAGCCGCTGGGGTCCAAGGCATAGGCCGTGTCCGGCATACCGAAGAGCCCGTTCGTAAGCTCGGATATGGCGAGATAATGCGTTGACTCGTCCGGAACGGAGAGCGGCGTGATGACAAAGAGATATATCAGGCCAAGCGCCAGCGCGGCAAGCGCGAAAAAGCGCTCATAGCTTGGTCGCCGGTTCGGGGGGGTAAAATAAGGAAAAAGACGGCCGTGAAAACGAAGAGGCTGACGAGCAGAAGCATCACCGTTTGAAAATCGTAGAGTATCCCGGCCTCTTCGATGGAGAAGCCCAGATTATAACGGAACAGCAGCAGCTCGCCCTGACGCTGTATGGACCGTATCAGCACCAGCATGAGGATGACCGCGGCTGCGGCGGAGAGCAGGATGCGCTTTGACTTTTTGCTGTTGAGCGGTTCTGTATGCAGACGCATAACGCTTACCTCGCTTTTATCTTTACTATTAGGGTACGTCTTTACTGCCAGTATACGTCGATTGGATATCCCGCAGCACGGCCTCGGCACAGCGCATACCGTCCACGGCGGCGGAGCTTATGCCTCCCGCGTAGCCCGCGCCCTCGCCGCAGGGATAGAGCCCGGCGACGGCGCTTTGAAGCGAAGCGCCGCGCAGTATCCTGACGGGGGAGGAGGAGCGCGTCTCGGGCGCGGTGAGGACGGCGTCGGGCGAGTCAAAGCCGGAGAGCTTTTTGCCCAGCGCGGGGATGGCCTGCTCCAGCACGGCGGTGATGCGCGGCGGAAGCACCTCGCGCAGTTCACCCCAGACGACGCCGGGGCGGTAGCTGGGCGCGACGGAGGCGGGGCCGGTGCTCGGCCTGCGGGCGAGAAAATCCCCCGCAAGCTGCGCCGGGGCAAGGTAATTGCCGCCGCCGAAGGCGTAGGCCGCGCGCTCTATCTCGCGCTGCCAGTACATGCCGCCGAGGGTGCTTTTATCCGGAAAGTCCTCCGGGTGCAGCGTGACGAGCAGGGCGGAATTGGCGTTCTCCCCGTCGCGGCGGGAATAGCTCATGCCGTTCGTGGCGACACCGCCGGATTCCGACGCGGCGGCAAAAACTTCGCCGCCGGGGCACATGCAGAAGGTATAAGCGCTGCGCCCGTCGGGTAGGCGGACGTTGAGCGAGTAGTCCGCCGCGGGCAGAGCGCCGCGCGCGGCTCCGTACTGCGCAAGGTCGATATCGCACTGGCGGTGCTCTATGCGCACGCCCATTGAAAAGGGCTTCGGCTCCATCGGCACGCCCTGCGCATGGAGCGCTTCAAAAGTGTCGCGCGCGGAATGCCCGATGGCGAGGATGAGCTGTGTGCAGGGAAGCGTATGCAGCCCCTGCGCGTCGCGCACCTCTATACCCGTCAGCGCGCCGTTTTCAATAACGAGGCGCTCAAGCCTCGTGGAGAAGCGGACCTCTCCGCCGCGGGCGATGACGTCGGCGCGGATGCGCTGGACGACGTTGATGAGGATATCCGTGCCGATATGGGGCTTGGCGTCGTACAGCACGCTCTCCGGCGCGCCGTGCGCGTAAAACTGCCGCAGGACCCAGAAAAGGCGCGCGTCGTGCGTGCCGGTGTTCAGCTTTCCGTCGGAAAAGGTGCCCGCGCCGCCCTCGCCGAACTGCACGTTGCACTCCGTATCCAGCGCGCCGCCGGCGCGGAACGCGTCCACGGCGGCCTTGCGGGAGAGCGCGTCGCGGCCGCGCTCGATAACTATAGGCCGCGCGCCCGCCATGGACAGCACGAGCGCGGCGAACATGCCCGCGGGGCCGAAGCCGGCAATGACGGGGCGCGGCGCGCCCTCGCCGGGCGAAACGCGCGCGACGGAATATTCCGGCGGAGTATATTCGCACACGTCCGGAGACTTGACGCGGGCGATTACGCGCCGCTCATCCCCGGAGACGGAGAGCGCGGCGGAGCAGACATAGTGTATATCGTCCTTATGCCGCGCGTCGAGGGAGCGCTTTATGAGCGTGAGCTCCTCCACCTCCGCGCACGGCAGACGCAGCTTCTTCGCCGCGCGCGCACGCAGGGCGGAAGCATCCTCGCCGGGGGCGAGGCGCAGCTTTCTTACAAGTATCATTCGCCAAGCCTCCCTGCCATATGGCCGCTGGCCCATGCCCACTGGAGGTTGTAGCCGCCGCAGTCGCCGTCGATATCCAAAAGCTCGCCGCAGACGAAGAGGCGCGGCATAAACCAGCTTTGCAGAGTTTCCGGGTCAAAGCCGGAGGTGCGGATGCCGCCGGCCGTGACCTGCGCGCTGTCGAAGCCCTCCGTCCCCGTGAGGGTGAGCGTGAAGTCCTTCGCGGCGCGCACGGCGGCATCAAGCGCGTCCGCGCCGAGGGACGAGAGCGGCGCGGCGGCGTCAAGGCCCGCGTATTTGACGAGCATACGCCCGAGGCGGTTATGCAGCATCCCTGTGAACACCTCCCCGCAGGGGAGATCCGGCAGGGCGCGGCAGCGCGCGCGAAGCATCTGCGCGACGGCGGATCCGTCATAACCGCGCAGGAAGTCGATATGCAGCCCGGCCTTGCCGCCGCCGGTGGAGACGGCGCGGGAGATATCAAAGGCCGCGGGGCCGGAGACGCCCGTTTCGGTGAACTGAAGCTCCCCCGCGCCGCGGGCAATGACCTCGCCCCCGGAGACGAGCGACAGCGCCGCGTCCGCCCGCACGCCCTTGAGCGCGCGGGGATATCCGCCCTCCGCAGTGAGCTGGACAAGGGCGGGGCAAAGGCGCGTGCGCTTGTGCCCCAGCGGCTTCAAAAGCTCATACCCGTCCATAACGCCGCCGAGCTTCGCCCCCGCGGCCCCGCCGCAGGCGACGATGAGATAGTCCGCGTCGATGCTGCCGGAGTCGGTGCGCACGGTGTAGCCCGCACCGCGGCGGATCAGCTCACGCGCGCTGGTGGAGCACATGACCTCCACCCCGGCGCGCTCAAGCGCGAAGCGCAGCACGTCCACCACGCTGTTTGCGGAGTTGGAAAGGGGATAGACCCGGCCGCCGTGCTCCGTGACCGTTATGAGGCCCAGAGAGTGAAAGAAGTCGAGCGTGTCCTGCGGCGTGAAGGCCGCAAGCGCAGGAACGGCGAAGCCGGGAAGCTCCCCGTGGTAGTTTTCAGGGGCCGCGCCGGTATTGGTGAGATTGCAGCGGCCGTTGCCCGTGGCAAGGAGCTTGCGCCCGACGCGCTGCTGCCTTTCAAGGATGATAACGCGCCTATCGCCGCGCGCCGCCGTCAGCGCCGCCATCATGCCCGACGCGCCGCCGCCGATTATAACTACAGTTTCCATTGCCGTCCCCCGGTGAAAGTTTTATGCCATGTATTATAACAGGAACGCCGCCATTAATCAATTTTTGCATATGCTTTTTTGCACGCGGCGCGAAAGCAAGCTGTGCTTGACGGGAAAGATGGAAAAATGTATAATACCCTCGATCGACAAGGACACACACGGTTTTGACGGGCAGAAAGAGCACCCATACATCCTCAAAGGCCTTGAAAATACACAAAGTATTCTCTGCGGCCTTTTCATCGTCTGGCTGCCTTTCTGCTCCGTCAAAACTGCTTCGCACCTGACAGGCGGAGAGAGCATAATGGAGTTTTCACCGCAAGGTGGAAACGGAATGACGCGAACTTCTTTACTCCCCCGTCCTCCGAGCAAAGCCCAGCGAAGCGGGTTTGCGAGGAAAAAGGAAGAAGGAGAGAGCATAATGGAGTTTTCACCGCAAGGTGGAAACGGAATGGCGCGAACTTCTTTACTCCCCCGTCCTCCGAGCAAAGCCCAGCGAAGCGGGTTTGCGAGGAAAAAGGAAGAAGGAGAGAGCATAATGGAGTTTTCACCGCAAGGTGGAAACGGAATGGCGCGAACTTCTTTACTCCCCCGTCCTCCGAGCAAAGCCCAGCGAAGCGGGTTTGCGAGGAAAAAGGAAGAAGGAGAGAGCATAATGGAGTTTTCACCGCAAGGTGGAAACGGAATGGCGCGAACTTCTTCTGACGCCGTCAGGCGTATGTGCTCTTGTCTACCGAGGGTAATAAGATTTATTATTTTTATTTATAGTGCGGCAGCGCGCAACGACTCTCAGCACAACTATCAGCGGCGCGGAGGCGTGGAATGGCAAAGTCCGGCGGAAGTGAAAAATTGAAAAGGGCGGCGATCCCGGCGGCGGCCGCGCTGCTGCTGATAGTGCTGCTGGCGGCCGTATATCCGCGCATGACGCGAAAGGACGACGCCGCGCCCGCGGCGCAGGCCCAGCCCGTGCCGGCAGAGAGCGAGTGGGCGGGGAAGCTTCGCATATCGGAGCTGATGGCGAAGAACACCGCGGCGTACATGGATGAAACGGGCGCTTTCCCGGACTGGATAGAGCTTGAGAACGTGTCGGAAGAGGCGATAGCCCTGACGGATTTCACGCTGGCGGACGGCGTGGACGAGGACGGCTGGCGCTTCCCGTGCGTGACGCTCGGCGCGGGGGAGCGGATGGTGATATGCGCGGACGGCACGGATAAGAGAGAGGCGCCGCTGCACACGGATTTTTCGCTTTCCAAGGGCGAGACGGCGGTGCTGCGTGATGCGCGCGGGCTTATCGTGGACGCGGTGGAATGCAGCACGGGCAAGGCGAATATGGCGCTGCGCCTAAACGGCGCGGGGGAGTGGGAGGCGACGTATTTCGCAACGCCCGGCTATGAAAACTCCGCTGCGGGCTACGACGCGTATCAGGCGGCGCTGACGGCGGACACGCCGGTCATAATAAGCGAGGCCGTCACGGCGAATTTCTCGACGCTGAAGCAGAAAAACCTCGGCTACTGCGACTGGGCGGAGATAAAGAACATATCAAATGAGAGCGTGCGCCTTTCGGAGTATTATCTTTCCGACGATGCGGCGGCGCTGGATATATGGGCCTTCCCGGATGTGACGCTTGCACCGGGAGAGAGCGTTATCGTGCTGTGCGACAAGGGAAGCGGCGCGGCCGACGCGGGCTTCCTGCACGCGCCGTTCGAGCTGGACTCCACGGCGGAGGGGCTGTATCTCTCCGACAGGAGCGGCCGCGTGCGCGACTGTGCGTTTCTGCATGACATCCCATACGGCGGGAGCATGGGCCGTATGAGCGGCGAAAACGGCTGGTTTTACTTTGCATCGCCCCAGCCGGGGGCGGAAAAGACCGGCGGCTGCCGGCGCATTTCGGCAGCGCCCATATGTCTGGGCAGAGACGGCGTTTATGAGGGCGTGGACTCCGTGACGGCGGAGCTGAGCGCCGCAGGGAAGATATATTATACGACGGACGGCTCCCTCCCGACGGAAAACAGCAAGGTATACGACGGGGCGATAGAGCTGACGCGCACCGCCGTGATAAGGGCGGTATCCGTGGAGGATGGTGCGCTGAAAAGCCCGGCGCTGACGCTGAGCTATATCATAAACGAGGGGCATACCCTGCCGGTGGCAAGCCTCGTCGCGGACGACCCGGATGAGTTCGGCCGCATGTACAACAACAAGAAAAAGAACATAGAGCTGCCCGGCAGCATCTCGCTTTACGCGGGGGAGGAGGATCTCTTCACCGCGCCCTGCGGCATAGACATGCACGGCGAGACAAGCCTTGAAATGCCGAAGAAGAACATGGGTCTGCGCTTTTGCGGCGCATACGGCCTGAGCGAGCTTGACTGCGACATATTCTCCGGCGGGGTGACGAGCTTCACGGGGCTTATACTGCGCGCCGGACAGGATCAGAACAACACCATAATAAGAAACGAGCTGCTGGAGGATCTGTGCCTTGAATACTCCGACAGCGTGCCCACGCAGCGCAGCCGCTACTGCGTGCTGTACGTCAACGGCGAGTACCGCGGGATATACACGCTGATGGAGAAGGTGGACAAGCAGCATTACGCAAGCCTCATGGGCGTCAGCCGCGAGAGCGTGACGGTGATGAAGGCGTGGGCAAACCCCGGCACGGAGTATTACGAAACCGTCATACGCTTCGCGGAGGACAACGACCTGACGGCGCCGGAGGCCTACGCGCGCTTCTGCGAGCTGGTGGACATAGACAACCTCATAGACTGGATGATAATAGAGGGCTATTCGGCGAACACGGACCTTGCAAAAAGCAATCTGCGCTATGCCCGGTCGAGCGAGGGCGACGGGAAATGGCGGTACATGCTGTACGACATGGACGCCACGCTGACGATACCGGCAAATATATTCAGAAACGTTCTGACGCCCAGCTCCACGCAGAGCGCGGAGTTCATAACCCAGCTTACAAACAACGCCGAATTCAGAGACAGATTCCTGCGGCGGGCGGCGGAGGTCCTCTCCACGACGCTTTCAAATGAAAACGTGGACGCGCGCATTGCGGAAATGACGGCGCAGATAGCGCCGGAGGTCGCGCGGGACTTCGCGCTGCGAAGGATGAGCTATGCCCAGTGGGAGGCCGCTGTGGCGCAACTTCGCGCGGCGATAACGGAAAAGGACTGGCGCGGCAGGTGCGTCGCGGCGATAGGGCAGTACATGCATCTGAGCGACGCGGAGATGCAGGAGTATTTCCCCGCGTGAATGGCCGGAAGGACGGGCGGAAATGAAGGACACGCAGCTTACATTAAAGCGCTATGAAAAGAAATACCTCCTGACCGCCGGGCAGTACGCCGGGATACGGCGGCAGCTCGACCCATACATAGTGCCGGATGTGTTTTTCAAAAGCACGGTGTGCTCACTCTACTACGACACGGACGACTATGAGCTGATACGCCGGTCGATAGACGCGCCGGTGTACAAGGAGAAGCTGCGTCTGCGCAGCTATAACGTGCCCGGCCCGGAGGACACGGTGTTCGTGGAGCTGAAAAAGAAGTTCAAGGGCGTGGTGTACAAGCGGCGCGCGGCCATGGGCGCGCGCGACGCCGCGGAATACCTCGCCGGGGGGCGCGCCGCACCCGGCGACGGGCAGGTAACGCGCGAGATAGACTGGTTTCTGAAAACGCATGAGGTCAGGCCGCGCGCGTTCATCGCCTGTGACCGCGAGGCCTATGCAGGGCGCGGCGACGGCGAGCTGAGGATAACCTTTGACGAAAACATACGCTGGCGCGCTGAAGAGCTTGACCTCACCTGCGGCGACGGCGGGGAGAGCATACTGCCGCAGGGCAGCGTGCTGATGGAGATAAAGCTGCCGGAGGCGGCGCCGCTGTGGCTGGCGGAAATGCTGAGCGAGAACAGGCTTTTCCCGGCGGGCTTTTCAAAATACGGCGAATGCTACAAGGCCAATCTTATAAACGGAGTGATTTTCAGTGTTTAACAGCATTATTACAGTTCCGATAAATCTGGTGCAATTTCTGGTGTGCGTGGCGTCGGCGCTCGTGCTGGGCGTGCTGGCGTCGTGCGTGTTCACGCTGAAAAACAGGCACTCCGGCTCATTCGCCGTGGCGCTGGCGCTTCTGCCGAGCGTGGTGGCCGTGGTGATAATGATGGTCAACGGCAATGTTGGCGCGGGGCTTGCCGTGGCGGGCACCTTCGCGCTGGTGCGCTTTCGCAGCGCACAGGGCACCGCGCGCGAGATAACGGGGCTTTTCTTCGCCGTGGCGCTGGGCCTTGCCTGCGGGATGGGCTATGTGGCGCTGGCGGCGGTGTTCTTCGTGATATTCTCGCTGGCGCTTATCGTGCTGACCTATACGCACTTCGGCGAGAACGGCGGCACGAGGCAGCTTAAGATAACTATCCCGGAAAACCTCGACTATGAGGAGCTTTTCGACGACCTTTTTGAAAAGTACACGACGAGTCATGAACTGGTGCGCGTGCGCACGACGAACATGGGCACGCTTTTCGAGCTGACGTATCTCATAAGCCTGAAGGGCGCGGGCATGAGCAAGGAGTTCATAGACGCGCTGCGCTGCCGCAACGGGAATTTGAGCATAATCTGCGGCCGCGAGACGGACAGAGATATGATATAATTATGAGAGTGTCGAAAAAAGCGGCAAAGCCGCTTTTCAACAGTCTAAACACCCCGGCGAATTTTTCGCCGGGGTGTCGTCATATCAATATCACATTTTCGTTTACGGCGCGGCGTCAGTCATAGCGGTGGTCGATGACGCGCTTCGTCTTTTTCTCACTGCGGGCAAGCGTGCCCTCCGGCACGACGCGGATATCGGGCGTCATGCCGATACGGCTTTTGAAGAGTTCGCGGACGCGCGCCTCCGCGGCGGGGAAGTCCGTGCCGCCCTCGCCCTCGACGGTGACGGTCATGCGGTCCTTGTTGGCCTGCTCGTCGCGCGTGATGACTATCTGATATTCGCTGAGAAGGCCGCCGGCGCTTTGCAGCACCTCCTCGACCTGGCGCGGGAACATGTTCACGCCGCGCACCTTGAACATATCGTCACTGCGGCCCTGAATGGTGTCAAGGCGCGGAAAGCAGCTTCCGCAGCTGCATTTTTCGGGGATGATGCGCGAAAGGTCGCGCGTGCGGAAGCGCAGCAGCGGCGCACCCTCCTTGACGAGCGTCGTGATGACGATCTCGCCGGTCTCGCCGTCGGGAACGGGAAGGCCGGTGGCGGGGTCGATTATCTCGATATAAATAAAATCATCCCAATAGTGTATGCCCTGCTCCTTCCGGCAGTTGATGCCGATGCCGGGGCCGTATATCTCCGTAAGGCCGTAGATATCGTAAAGCTCGATGCCGAGGTCGCGGCGGATGCACTCGCGCATCTTCTCGCTCCAGCGCTCAGAGCCGAAGATGCCCTTGCACAGACGGAGCTTATCGCGCAGGCCGCGCTTGCGCACCTCCTCCGCCAGCAGCAGCGCATAGGACGACGTCGCCGTGAGCACGGTGGCGCCGAGATCCTGCATCATCTGAAGCTGCTTTTCGGTGTTGCCCGGCCCCATGGGTATTGCCATTGCGCCGAGCTTTTCCGCCCCGGCCTGAAAGCCGCTGCCCGCCGTCCACAGCCCGTAGGCGACGGCGATCTGCACGCGGTCCTCCGCCGTGACCCCGGCGAACTCATAGCAGCGCGCGAACATCGCGGCCCAGTCGTCCACGTCCTTGGCAGTGTAGGGGATCACGACGGGCTTGCCCGTGGTGCCGGAGGAGGAATGTATCCGGACGACCTCTTCATCCGGCACGGCCTGTATGCCGAGAGGGTAGGCGTTGCGAAGGTCGTTCTTGCAGGAAAAGGGAATACGCTCAAAATCCGCCTGGCTTTCCACCTTGGTGATGCCGGCGTCGCGGTATATCCGGGCATAATAGCTGTCGGAGGCGAGAATGCGCTTGACCTGCGCGTCCACCTGCCGGAGCTGTACATCGTTAAGCTTCATATCTGATCTCTTTCTGTAAAATGGAATGTCATGGTATTGAAGAGAGTATACCACATGCCCGCGCGCACTTCAACAAAAAACATCCGCTGCGGATGCAGCGGATGTTTGGCAGCATGTTAAAAAAGCCTCGTTAAAAAAGCCTCGCGGAGTTTCGCGTCCGCAGACGCGAAAGCAGTATTATACGTTTTCTGCCGCGACATG
>OLOV01000805.1_pt1 | contig 27037 bp, 27 predicted proteins | sample 1672931 | NCBI WGS metagenome assembly OLOV01 (sample SAMEA3136738, study PRJEB25190) | human gut metagenome | biome: human gut; feature: human-associated habitat; material: faeces | place: Austria | collected 2013 | reverse complement strand
ATAGACGCGACTCCGCGCCAGACTGCGCCGGAGGTTGACGGAAAGGCCTCCGCAAAGACCTTTAAGGATCTGCGCGAGGGGCTGACAGAGGAGCAGATACGCCGCGAGGCCAAGCGCTGCCTCCATTGCGGACAGTCCGTTGTGGACACGGATAAGTGCATCGGCTGCGGCGTGTGCCCGCACCGCTGTCCCGCCTGCGGCGCAGAGGACTATGAACTGCTGCACGGCAGAGAGCTGACCATAAAAGACATGGGCTTTACAGAAGAATAGACAAAAACCACATGGGCTGTGGAAACGCAGCCCATGTGGTTTTTCGCAGTTCATTTTATTGTGTGTTTGCCTGATTCTCCCCGAAATATGTTTCTGTGTGCAGTCGGCTGAAATCGTCTATTGTCAGTATAATATACCGCACTTCGTTTTTGTCCTCAAGAAACACCGGCACCCCGGTCGTGACCTTGCTGAGAACTTCCTTATAATTCTTCAACTCAGATACATTGCATAAGTTCTTCATTGTGTGCTCCTTATAAAATCTTCTTCTTTTTGTATGGCTTATATAGTCCGATGCGCTTTTAAGTCATTATATCACAACCCAATTGCACATACAATACAAGTGCAGCAAAACTTGAGAGGTATGATATGATCGACTATAAGCAGATCGGCGTCAAAATCAGAAAAGCCAGACTGGAAAAGAAAATCACGCAGGAGCAGTTAGCCGCGCTGGCTGATGTCGGCGTGACGCATATAAGCCACATTGAAACGGGCAACACGATACCGAGCCTGAAAACGCTTATTGCGATCGTAAATGCCTTGGATTGCTCAATGGACGAGTTGTTCTCGCTTGAGGTCGGGTCGGCAAAGCCCGTTGCGCTTGGTCAGTTGTCGGCGCTTCTGGACGACTGCACTGAGGAAGAGATGAAGATAATAACCGATACCGTTTCTGCGCTGTACGAAAGCCTCCGGCGCAACAGGCGTGAGATGTGATGAAATTATGAAAGAGCGTGTACGAGATCCCGTACACGCTCTTTTGCTCTGCGTAAACGAAAGGTGAGTGCGCCGCATTTACAGCAGCTCGTCTTTCTTTTCAAGGATAGCGGCGGCCGCGGCGCAGGCCGGGCAGTCGCAGTATTTTGCCCCGGCTGCCTTCAGCTCCTGCGCATGGGCAAGCAGACCCGCCGCGCCTTCCGCGCCGAATATCTGGGCGCACCTGTCGGACTTGCCGAACGCGATAAGATCGTCGATAGGCTCCACGTCCTCTTCAAGCTCTGCTATGAGCTCCTTCGCGGCCTGCGCTTCGTCCGGCGTGCCGATGGCGTCCAGCCAGTTCTGCGCGGCAAACACATTTTGCTTTATGCGCGCTCCTGCCCGCCTGCGCTTTCCCGAAACTCGCTGGGGAAGCAGCCGGTCAGCTTCTTGAACACCCCGGAAAAATGCCGTGGCGAGTAGTAGCCGACCATGACGGCGACCTCGCGCACACGCACGTCGGGCCTGGAGAGGAGTATCTGCTTTGCGTGCTCTATGCGCACGCCGGTTATGTATGCGGAAAAGGTCTGCCCCATGCGCTCATGAAAGACGGTGCTGAAATAATTCGGCGTCATACCCAGCCTTTCCGCGAGGTACACCACGCTTATATCCTCCATATAATGCCGCTCAACATAGTCAACGACTCTGTCCATCTTGTCGCCGGGTCCGCCGCCCGCCTTGTATATGCGCGCCTTGTGCGCCATAAGCTGCGCCGCAAGCGCGCCGAACTGCCCATCCCAGACAAGCTCTGCCCCCAGACATGTGCCGAGCAGCCGCGTGAACCGCGCCGCATCTATCGCCGCCGCGCCCGAGGATGCGCCTTTCAGCCTTGCCAGCGCCTTCTCATAGCGAAGGCCGTCAGCCTCGTGGAAGCTTGCGGCAAGCTCGTCCGCAGCGTGGAAAAGCTCCAGCGCCGCCGTGGGAAAGTGGAGCTCGTCCGGCGTGCGCAGTTCTCCCGCCGCGCCGAAGCGCAGAGCCTGCTGCCCGTCACCGGCGTTCATCTGCGTGTACAGCGCCCAGAGCGTCGCACCCTGCGCGCACAGACAGGTCACGCACAGCCCGCTTCCGGAAAGCCTGCGGCACAGCGCCTCAAGCCGCGCGCTTATCTGCACCGGAGGGGCCGCGCAGAATATGATGAAATCCAGCCCTGCCTGCTTCGGCTCCCATATGAGCGACCTTACGCGCTGTCCGGCAAGCTCCGCGCTCAGCCCCTGCAAAGCCTCCGTCAGCTTTAGATACGCGCTGCCGTAAGCCGTGCCGCCGGGCGCGCAGTCAATATAAAACCTGTAGCCGAAATAGCAGCCGCTGCGGCTCTGACACGGGTCCGCGGCCTCACAGCGGCCTATCTCCTCCCAGAGCTGGAGGCATTGCGCCGCGCGCACGCCGAAGTCCGTGTTTATCCCTCTGCGCGTGTGCGCAAGCTGCTGCCGCAGCTTGGCGAGAAGCTGCTCAAGCTGCTCGCTTTCTATGGGCTTCAAGAGATAATCCGCCACTTGAAGCGCTATACCGCGCCGTGCAAAGCCAAAATCGGAGTGTGCGGATATGATGACGAACTGCGTGTCGGCACAGATGCGGCGGCACTCTTCAATGGCCGACAGGCCGTCCATCTGCGGCATTTCAATGTCTACAAAGGCGACGTCCGGCCTGTGCAGACGGCACTCCTCCACAAGGCGCTTTCCGTTCGCGGCCTCGTGGATTATCAGCGTCTCCGCGTCAAGCTCACACAGAAGGCTTTTTAACTGAAAGCGGGCAAGCCTGTCGTCGTCGGCAATAAGTATCACCATTGCGCGTTCACCTCTATCCCGAATGAAATAAGCAGCGCTGCAAGCTCGTCCGTGCTCACGGGCTTCGGCAGCACGCATTCAATGCCGCAGCGCGCGATGCGCGGCGAATACTGCGCCATGTCATAGCCGCTCATGAGCATCCAGCGCGTGCCGGTATACTGCCCGGCGCAGCTCTCTATAAGCTCCAGCCCCGTCATGCGCGGCATTTTGTGGTCCACAAAGGCAAGCTCCGGCGCGCCGCGCTCTTCCAGCAGCGCCATGGCCTGAAAAGCGTTGGCGGCGTGCAGGTATTCCGCCCGGCCCGGCAGCAGCTCCTCCAGCATACTTTCAAGCCCTATCCGCACAAGCTTCTCGTCGTCAGCTATCAATATCTTCATGCCTTTTCCTCACCGTCCAGCGGTATCGTTATGCGCACGCGTGTGCCGTGGCCGGGGGCGCTTTCTATCGTGAAGCTTGCTCCGCGGCGGAACATCTCCAGCCGGCGCTTCACGTTCTCCAAGCCGACGTGCGGCGCATTCTCCGCAAGCGCCGGGTCAAAGCCCGCGCCGTTGTCGCTTATCTCCATGCACAGGTTCTCTCCGCCGTCTGTAAGCCGGGCGGCGAGAGTGACGGTTATGGCCTCTCCGGTGTCCTCCATGCCGTGCACCACGCAGTTTTCCACGATCGGCTGCACTATCAGCTTCGGGATGGCGATGTCTCCTGCGCCCTCGTCCACCGATATGGTATACTCAAGCTGCTCCCCGAAACGCAGCCTCTGCAATTCAAGGTACTGCCGGGCGAACTGGTATTCCTGTGCCGCCGTGGATATGTCGCTGCTGCTGCATGTATAGCGGAACAGCCGCGTCAGCTGTATTATGCTGTTTTCCAGCAGCTTTCGTTCGCCCATGCGGTTCAGGGCGATGAAGCCGTTCAGCGTGTTGTAGAGGAAATGCGGGTTTATCTGCGATTGCAGCGCGAGGTATTCGGAACGGCTCTGGCTCTCGCGGGCGCTGGCCTCCGCCTCGACAAGCTCGTGCAGGCGCTGCCCCGTCTTGTTGAGGGAGTCCGCTATCATGCCGTAGCCCTCGCTGTCCGGCACGGTGCATTTATAGGCAAAGTTGCCGTGGCGAAGCTGTCTTATCCCCTCAAGTATGGCGTCGATAGAGGCCAGCGTTCCGGCGGAGCGTATCCGCCAGAGAATGTAGGTGACGGCGAACGCCAGCAGCGCCATTGCGATGATTATGCTGATGGACCCGGCGAAGCTTGCGCCCATATCCGCGTCGGAAACGGCGTAGACCAGCATCCAGCCGGGCGCGGCCAGCGCGGGCGTGAAGATGTGGTATTTCGCGCCGCCGGAACGGGCTGTGCCCGCGCCGTTGAGCGCCGCCTCCGTCAGCTCCGGGCGTATCGTGCCGACGCTGTACACCGTGCCGCCGCGGCTGTCCGCCAGCAGAAGAAACGAGTTTTCGGACACGTCGAAAGCCGCGAGGCTCTGCCCCAGTGCATCCGCGCGCGTGTCTATGCGCATTATGCCAAGGCTACGCCCGTTGTCAAAATCCTGTATGACGCGCAGAAGGGAAAAGCTATCCTCCGCGCCGTCCAGCCGGAGGAATACGGGCGCGGTGCTTTGCCGCCCCGTCAGCTCGTAAAGCCGCTGCACATATTCGCGCCCGGCCTGCTCCTCAATAAGCCCGGCAGTGCTGCGGCGGATGGAGTACGCGTCCCCCTGATATTCGCCGAGAGGGTAGAAGGTGATGCCCTCTATATGCTGCGGTGATGAGTGCAGCATCTTTGTCAGCAGCATCGTGTATTCCGATACGGCGGGGGCGGTGTTTAAGTATTCCGGCGTCTCCGCTCCGGCGCGGCAGAAGCCGTTGTGCATGTAGGAAACCGTCAGTGAGGCTTCCTTATATAAATATGGGGTGAAGGATATCTGCTCAAGCTCGTTGAAGGAGTCCGCCATGGCCCCGGCCGCAGTGTCCAGCATGGAGGAATAAAGCGTTGCGTTGAAGTCGAACGCCGTGCGGCTGTAGTATATGGAAAGAGCGGCGGACAGCCCGATCAGCGGCAGAAGCGCGCTGAAGAAAAACTGCCGCAGGAATGTGCGTGTGAAGCTGGAGCCGAGAAGCTTTCTTTTCATAGGCCATGTTACCTTCGTTTTCATACTGTGCTTATGCCACAATTATACCAGCTTGCGCCGCGGATTTCTACGCCTATTTTGGCTAAGTGTACAAAACAGCTTCTGAATCGTAGGATTGGGGCATATAAAATCAGAGAAAAAAGCTGTAGAATAATTACAGCCATAAAATACACCGAAATTTCAGAAAGGGGTTCAAAATGAAAAAATTCACAGCATTGCTTCTCGTCCTGATCATGGCGCTGTCAATGGCCGCCTGCGGACAGACGGCGCAGCCGGCGGCAGAGGCTCCGGCGGCGGACACCACGGCGGAGGCCGAAGCGCCCGCGGAAAACGTCACCATCACGATGTGGGTCAGCGGCGCCGGCCCGCAGGTCGAGGCCATGCAGGCCGCGGTCAAGGCCTTTGAGGAGGAGACGGGCTACACGGTCGAGTTCTCTGCCCCCGGCGAGACCTATGAAGAGCTTATGAAAACCAAGATGGCGGCGAACGACATGCCCGACGTGTTTGACACGCACGGTTGGTCCGTCGCGCGCTACAGCGATTACCTCATGCCGGTCAACGAGCTGAACTTCGTCCAGTACATAGACCCGCAGATCGCGCCCGTTATCACCGATGAGGACGGCAACATGTTCGTGCTTCCGTTTGACATGTCCATCGAGGGCATAGTCTACAACGTCGATGTGTGCGAGGAAGCCGGAGTAAACGTCGATGACATCAAGACATGGATGGACATGGAAGCGGCCTTTGACAAGGTCCTCGCCATCGGCAAGAATCCTGTTCACATGGGCGGCGCGAACAACTTCACTGTCGGCTGGTTCTATGACCGCGTTGCACCCAGCTACTTCATCACCAATCCCAACGGCAACCTCGCGGCAGACCTCAAGGCCGGTAACTTTGACGAGACTGTCTGGGCGGAGATCTCCGCAATGCTCGACTCCTGGGTCAGCAAGGGCTATCTCAATGAGGACTGCGTGACAGGCGAGTACACCGCCGACGTTGCCTCCATTGCCGAGAACGAGACCGCATTCCTCTTCTATGGCAATATTGCCGTTCCCATCGCGCTCAGCATGAATCCCGATGTCAACCTCGGCATGATGCCCCTGCCCGCAAAGACCGCTGATGACGATGTCACCCTCATCTCCGGTGAGAACGTGGCTCTCGGCATAAGCAAGGACAGCAAGGTGAAGGATGCCGCGATAGAACTGCTCAATTACCTTGCCCAGCCCGACGTTGCCAAGGCCATCCCCGAGGCCACCGGAAATAAGCCGGCCCTCACCAACGTCAAGGTCGATCTCGGCATGATCCAGCCCTACCTCGACAAGTATTCCAGCGTCAGGGCCTTCCCGTTCTTTGACCGCGAGTATTGCCCCAGCGGCCTGTGGGACACCATCTGCGCCTCCGGACAGGATGTCCTTGCACAGAAGGACGGCGCTGTGGAATCCACGGCAAAGCTCGTCAAGGATACATTCAACGATAAGTTCGGCGCATAAGGGCCTGTACTTTCACAAAAATCTCACGGACAGGGACTTTATATCCCTGTCCGTGGTTTGAATTCGGAGGCATCGTTATGCAGAAAAAAAACAGGCTCATCAACCTGTTCTACGTTCCGGCGCTGGCGCTGTTCGCCGTGTTTGTGGTGCTGCCGTTCATAAAGGGCATTTACCTCTCGCTCACAAACTGGAACGGCTATTCCCCAAGCTATAAATTCGTCGGGCTGAAAAACTACGCCCGTATGCTGACGGATGAAAACGTGCGCACGGCGTTTGTCAACACCATCATATACGGCTTTGGAAGCACGCTCGTGCAGAATGTGCTGGGCATTGCCTTTGCCGTGCTGCTCAACAAAAAGTTCCGCGGCCGGTCGCTTATCCGCACGGTCATATACCTTCCGGTCATGATAGCGCCGCTGATCATGGGCTATATCATGTACTTTTTCTTCACCTATAATAACGGCGCTGTGAACGATGTGCTGAAGCTCTTCGGCGCGCAGCCCGTCGATTGGCTTGCCAAGGGCAGCAGGGCCGTTATCATACTCATGCTTGTAAACTCGCTTCAATTTGCCGGGATATCCATGGTCATTTACCTCGCCGGGCTTCAGAACATCCCGACGCTGTACTATGACGCCGCGGCGATAGACGGCGTGAATGACCGGCAGCGCTTTTTCTACGTCACCCTGCCGCTTCTGATGCCCGCCGTCACATCCTCCGTCACCATCAACCTTATCGGCGGATTGAAGCTTTTCGACGTTATCTCTGCGCTGACGGGCGGCGGCCCCGGATATGACACGAACTCGCTCTCCACGCTCATCCACCGTCTCTACTTCGGCAGTGAGCGCGCCGGTTACGCTGCGGCGGTCGGACTTGTGTTCTTCGTCTTCATTATGATAGTCAGCAACACCGTGGTAAAGGCGCTGCAAAAAAGGCAGGTGGAACTGTGAAAAATGAAAGCACGGCGAGAAGGCTGCTGCGCATACCGGTGCTGCTGCTGGTCACGCTGGTCTATATCTCGCCATTTTACATACTTACGACCATATCCTTCAAAAACCCGGCAGACCGCAGTTCTTACTGGCACTTCCCGGATGTGCCCACGCTGGAGAATTTCAAAGAGGCGATAGCCGGGGCGGGGATAATGGGCGCGCTTGGGCGCACCGCGATAATAACCGTGTGCGTGGTGGTGCTGGGCGTTGCGATAAGCGCGCTTGCGGCCTATCCGCTGGCACGGCGCGAAAGCCGCTTCAACAAGGGTGTGCAGGCGTTCGTGCTGGGGATAATGATGGTGCCGCCGCTGAGCATACTTGTGTCGCTGTACTCCATCATCGTCGGCATGGGCGGCATAAACAAGCTCTGGGCCGTGATACTCGTCATCATCACGTATCAGCTCCCGCAGGGCATATTTCTCTACACGAATTTCATCCGCTCCATTCCCGTCGCGCTGGACGAGGCGGCGACGATAGACGGCTGCGGCCCGTTCAAGACCTTCTTTCTCATAATCCTTCCACAGCTAAAGCCCGTCACGGCCTCCGTCGCAATACTGGCCGGCATAAACTGCTGGAATGACTATCAGTTCACGCGCTATATACTTCAGGCTTCCAGAATGAACACGGTCACGCTGTCCATTTCCCAGTTCTTCTCGCAGACGTACAGCAACCTGTACGCGGCCTCCGCGGCCGCGCTGCTGGCGATACTGCCCGTTATCGTCTGCTTTATCATTCTGCAGAAGTACTTCATTCAGGGCATGATAGACAGCGCCGTAAAGTAAGGGGGATATTATGCAGCTTATTACGCTGAACACGAAAAACACAAGCTATCAGATGGGCGTGAATGAAAAGGGCTTCCTTTTCCATCTGTACTACGGCCCGCGTATGGACTGCGACGCTTCGCAGCTCCTCACATATTATTTCCGCGGCGCAAACGGCGTTCCGTATGATTACAAGGGCGGCAACACGTTCTCATGCGATTTTCTCCCGCAGGAGTATTCATGCTGCGGCGGCGGGGATTACAGGCGGCATGCCTTCGTCGTCACCGGCGCGGACGGAAGCTCCGCCGTCGATCTGCGCTATTCCGGCCACAGCATTACGGAAGGGAAGTATTCTATACCGGGGCTCCCCGCGGCATATGGCGGCGGGGCACAGACCTGCGCGATAGTGCTGGAGGACAAGCGCGTTGGCGTGCGCGTGACGCTGCGCTACGGTGTGTTTTATGATGAGGATGTTATATGCCGCGCTGTCGAGGTGGAGAATACCGGCACAGACGCGTTGCACCTTAACCGCGTCATGAGCATGTCCATGGACTTCCTGTCAGGGGAGTACGAGCTCGTGCATTTTTACGGCCGCCACTTCCACGAGATGAATCCGGAGAGGACACCTGTCGGGCATGGCTGCTTTGCCATCGGCAGCCGCAGGGGCGTGTCCGGCCACCAGCACAACCCGTTCGCAATGCTTGCGGAAAGCGGCGCAGGGGAGGAGCACGGCGTGGTCTATGGCATGGCGCTGATGTACAGCGGCAATTTCATCCTTGAAGCGCAGCAGGATCAGTACTCGCAGACGCGGGTACAGATGGGCGTGTCAGATGAGCGCTTCGACTTCCTGCTTGATTGTGGTGAGCACTTTTTCACGCCGGAGGTCATAATGGCGTTTTCCGATTCGGGCTTTGGCCGCCTGAGTCACATATTCCACCGCTTTATCAGAAACAACGTCTGCCGTGAGCCGTACAAGCTCTCCCGCCGCCCCGTTCTGGTCAACAACTGGGAGGCGACGTATTTTGATTTCACCGGTGAAAAGCTCGTCGAGATAGCCGCGGAGGCGGCGAAGCTCGGCATAGAGATGTTCGTGCTGGACGACGGCTGGTTCGGTGAGCGCGGCCCGGATGACCGCGGCCTCGGTGACTGGTATGTGAACACCGGTAAGCTCGGCGGGGAGCTTAAAGACACCGTGGACAAAATAAACGCGCTGGGGCTTAAATTCGGCCTGTGGATAGAGCCGGAAATGGTCAACGAAAACAGCGCGCTTTACCGTGCGCATCCCGATTGGGCCATGACGATACCCGGCAAGCCGCCCGTCCTCGGCAGAAGTCAGCTCGTGCTGGACTTCACACGCGCGGATGTGCGCACAGCGATATATGACATGATATGCGCCGTCATAGACTCGGCAAATGTTGAGTATATCAAGATGGACATGAACCGCAGCATCTGCGAGGCGTACTCGGCTCTTGCCGAAAGGCAGAACTTCGGCGAGCTGTGCTATAAATACGTCCTCGGCGTGTATGATTTTATCGAGCGTCTGCGCACACGCTATCCTGATATGCTCATAGAGGGGTGCAGCAGCGGCGGCGCGCGCTTTGACGCCGGCATGATGTACTATACGCCCCAGATATGGACGAGTGACAATACCGACGCTATCGAGCGCCTGCGCATCCAGTACGGCGCGTCCTTCGGATATCCCATCTCCGTTGTCGGCAGTCATGTTTCGGCCGTGCCGAATCACCAGAACGGCCGTGTCACGGATATAGACACTCGCGCGGCAGTCGCCATGTCCGGCAACTTCGGCTATGAGCTAGACCTGACGAAGCTTTCGGATGAGGATAAGAGTAAAATACGCTGCCAGATAGAGGCGTTCAAGGCTGATTGGGAGCTTATCCACAACGGCCTGTATTACCGCGTGACGGACTGGCCGGATAAGTCCGGCTATATGGCGTGGAACTCCGTCAGCCCGGACGGTGCGCACGCGCTTCTCACAGCCGTCACCACCGACAGCAGCGGCACGGACTATGGAAACCCGGTCGTTATCTACGTCCGCTGTAAGGGGCTTGACGCGCACGTGCGCTACGTCTGCCGCGAGACCGGCATGACGCTCAGCGGAAGTGAGCTGATGTTCATCGGCATTCCGCTTCCCGCGGCGGGTGAATACACCGCATTCAGGTTCCATTTCGATAAGGAAGCGTAAAAAAACGTGGCCGCCATGTGCGGCCACGTTGCTTTTCAGTTAGTTGTTCCGGTCGTCGTCCTGATAGTCCACAACGTCGGAATAATCGAAATTGGTGTGGTAGTAATCCTTGAATTCCTTGACGTACCGGGTCACATACACCACGTCGAAGATGTTGAACGCGCCGTTCAGCAGAAGTCCGATGCCCAGCAGCACGATGAGCGCGCGCCCGCTTTCACCCGGCCAGAAGACAAGCAGAATGCCCGCCAGCACGGACAGCAGCAGCGCCGCGAATACCAGCCACCAGCTTCCGCGGCTCATGAACTGCCTGACGTCCAGCACGGACTGGAGCTTGAACAGGCTGTCCGCGAGGATGCCGACGCCGATGACGATGCATATGAAGTTCATCAGCCCCAAAGGATTCGTCAGCACGAGCACGCCGAGGATGATGAAGAAAATGCCGCCCGCCAGAACGTTTCTGGAAAGGATCAACGGCGCACTGCCGGAGAAGTAGGCGATGAGCTCCACAACGCCGAACAGGACAAGCCCTATCCCGAGGATGATGCCAAGCGCCGAAAGAGAAAATCCCGGATAGCACAGCATCACAAGGCCGAGTATGCATTCAAGCACCGCCACGGCGCTGTATACGGTTTTTACGGTTTTGAGTATGCTTTTATCTTTCATATGAAAGCCTCCATAGAAAAATTTTGATATATTATAAACCCGCGCGCGGCAGCATTCAATTCATAAATAAGAACTTTCATCCCAATTTGCCGCCGCGGACAAAATGAGTTGCCAAGCCGGGGCGTTCGTGCTAAAATCCCGCGTGTAAGCACGTGCGCGAAAGGGGGATATGCTATGCATTTTGTGCGCCTAGCGACGACGGAAAGGCCGGAGTATGACAAAGCGCTTGCGCTGTACCGGGAGAGCTTCCCTTATCATGAGCAGCGGGAGGCGCGTTCTCAGGACGACATACTGTCGGACGAGGAATATCGGTTTGAGCTTGTGTATGATAAGGATATATTCGCAGGGCTCCTGCTGTGCTGGGAGACCGACACCTTTGTGTATGTTGAGCATTTCTGCATTTTCCCGGAATTGCGCGGGAGAAGCTACGGCTCACAGACGCTGCACCTTTTGGCGCAGTGCGGCAAGACGATCATCCTTGAGATAGACCCGCCGGTTGACGAGATGTCAGGGCGGCGCAAGGGCTTTTATGAGCGCGCCGGATTTACGGCCAATGTATTTCATCACGTCCACCCGCCGTATCACGCGCAGAACGCCGGGCATGAGCTTGTTGTCATGTCCTGCCCGAATGCGCTGACGGAGGAAGAGTACGCGCGCTTCTCATCGTATCTTGAGAACACCGTCATGAAAAACGCATATTAAAAAATGACCGCGGCCGTGTATCACGACCGCGGTCGTCTGTGCGCCCTGTTATTCGGGCAACTTGCACACGTCTATCCACTCCAGAGCCTTGGAGTATTTATAAAGCTCGTCAAGGTTCAGCTCAATTGCGCTGCTGGCACTGCCGACGGCGGGGAACACCGTCTCAAAGCGCTTGAGGCTGACGTCCAGATACACGGGGATGCCCTCGTTTATGCCGAAGGGGCACACGCCGCCGACAGGATGGCCGACAAGCTCCAACACCTCATCGGCGGACAGCATCTTCGCCTTAAAGTGGAACTTCTCTTTGAACTTGTGGTTGTCTATGCGCGCGTCACCCGCGGCGAGGATCAGCATGCATCCGTCCTCCGTCTTGAATGACAGCGTCTTTGCTATCCTTGCGCCCTCGACGCCGAGCGCCTGCGCCGCAAGCTCAACAGTCGCAGACGAAACGCTGAATTCCTGCACCCTGTCCTCAATGCCGAGCGCCCGGAAATACGCCCGCCCTTTTTCTATAGACATATCGTTTGTCTCTCCTTATCTGCCGCGAGTGCGGCTGTTTATCTTTATCTGCGGCCGCCTCCGCCGCCGGAAAATCCGCCGCCGCCATGGCCGCTTCCACCGCCGAAGCCACCACCGAAGCCGCCCCCGCGGCCCCCGCCGAAGCCTCCGCTGTGCCCGCCGAAACCGCCGCCAAAGCCTCCACCGCCGAAGCCTCCGCCTCCGCGCGGCGGCCAGTCGTGCCGGTCATTGCGCCCACGGTTCGACCTTGAGCCGAACAGCAGCAGCCACGGAAGCCATGAGCCGCCACCGCGGCCACGTCCTCCGCCGCCGAATATGGCGGAGAGTATGAGCACTATTACGATAACGCGGATGATGCCGCCAAGAGAGGACGAGCTGCGCCCGTATGAGCTGTAATATCCGTCCTGCGGCTGTGAATACGTGCCGCTCTGCACCTGACCTGCCGAGGCGGTGCTGCTGTCGTAATGCTCGTCGTACCAGTTCAGCAGCGCCTTGAACAGCGCCGTCACGGCCTCGTCATAATCGCCGCTGTCGAAGTCGTCCCAGAAGTATTCGTCCAGCATGTCGTCCACGTCGCTTGAACTGATAAGCGAATTCAGCCCGAGGCCGTAGGCGAGCCACGCCTTGTTCTCCTGCACGGCCAGCAGCAGAAGCATTCCGTTGTTGTATTCGCTGGAGCCGACGCCCCAGTCGTTGAACAGCTGATACGCGTACTCGTCGCAGTACATGCCGCCGAGATAGTCCACCGTGACGACGACTATCTGCGCGCCGCTGCATTGCTGCTCAAGCGCGCCGTTGTAGTTTATGATCATCTGCTCCGTCTCGTTTGAGAGGACGTTGGCGCTGTCGGTCACATAGAATTCATCCGACGGGGAGACGAGCGCGTATGCGCCCGTGCACATTGCGGCGCACAGAAGCAGCGCCGCAATATAAGAAATTATGCGTTTTGTTTTCATTTCAGGAAAAATATTCAGGATAGTCCACTCCGCACACAAACATGAACACATCGGCAGGGAAGAGAAGCGTGCTTCTGAAGCTGCGCACACTTTCGTTGTATCCGGCTTCATCTATGACGGATGCCGTGCCGTCCACGGTCTGCCTGTACTGCTCCAGCCCTTCAAGCTCACGCGCCGAAAGCTGATCCTCCGGCAGACGCAGCAGAAATTCCGACAGTGCGCCGCTGAGCGTGCTGTAGCTTTCGTATATGGCCGAAATGTTGTCGTGCATCGTGGAGATGCTGGCCTTCAGCCCATTTGACGCTTTCGTCAGCTCATTGCAGTCTATGCCGTTGTTTGCGGCAATGGCGGCGATCCCGTCCGCCGCGCCGCACAGATTGCTGAGCTGGCTGTAAATGCTGGGGTGCTTATATCCGTCGTAGGTCACGCCCTCATAAAATCCGTCCGTGACCTCGGCCGCCTTGCGGTCAAGCTTCGTTCCTGCGGATATCAGCGTGGACGCCAACACCAGCGCAATGGACACCAGCACCGCGACCCACGGCTTTTTAAAAACTTCCATCTGACCCTCCTATCCGGAGAAGCGGGCGTCAGCCCTTCATCTCCAGCAGCTTCTGCATGAGCTCATCCTCGATGCGGGTGAGCTCCGCCTCCGCCTGTGCGCGGCTCGCGCGGCCGGCATCCTGGATCTGGCGCACCTCGTCCAGCGTCTTGATAAGCTCCTGATTCGTCTTCTTGAGCGTCTCTATGTCAACTATGCCGCGCTCGGACTCCTTTGCCACGCTGACGCTGCCCTGATGCAGCGCCTGCGCGTTCTGCATCAGCAGGGCATTCGTCGTGTCCGTGACCTCGCGCTGTGCCTTCATGGCCTGCTCGGAGTGGAACATGGAAAGCCCGAGGACCATCTGATTCTTCCACAGCGGAATGGTGTTGACGATGGAGGAGCGGATCTTCTCCACCATGAGGCTGTCGTTGTTCTGGATGAGCCTTATCTGCGGCGCCATCTGCACGGATATCTGACGCGTCAGCTCAAGGTCGTGTATCTTCTTTTCAAAGCGGCCGATGAGATTTGCAAAGTCGTTCGCCGCCTGCGCGTCCTCGGGCAGACCGGTTTCCTGCGCGTGCTGGATGTACTTGGGCAGCTCCACATTGCGAAGCTGCTCTATCTTGAGCTTGCCGGCGAGGATATACATCGTCAGCTCCTTCATGTACTCCTGATTCTTGTCGTACATCTTATCCATCATGCTGATGTCCTTCATCAGCGTGACTTCGTGCTTTTCAAGCGCCTCGACTATTTTATCCACGTTCACTTCGGCCTTGTCGAACTGCGCCTTCATCGAGGCGATGTCGTTCGTCGCCTTCTTGAAAAGCCCGCGCAGACCCTTCTTTTCCTCCTGCGTGAAGTTGAGTCCCTGAAGCTCCACCACAAGGTCGCCCAGCATGTCGCCGACCTCGCCGAGGTCCTTCGTGCGCACGGTGCCCAGCGCCGCGTCGGAGAACTCCGAAATGTTCTTCTGCGCCGCCGCGCCGTAATTCATGACCTGCTCTGTATTGGTAATGTCGATCTTTTCCGAAAAATCGCGCACGGCGGCCTGTTCCGCGTCGGAAAGCGCGCTGAGATCGGGCTTCTCCGTTTTCACCTCGGCGGGCGCGGCGGAGACCTCCTCCGCGGGCGCTTCTTCAACGGCGGCCTGAGTGGATGCTGCGGCGTTGGGGTCGAGCGTAAGGGTGGGAATGGAGCTGGTTTGATCGTTCATTTTCTGCATCCTTTCTGATTTTTATTGTGCGTCTGCTTTCACTTCAAAATCCTTGCCCCCGGAAAGCCCCTCGCGGGCAAGCATGGTGTTCATCACCTGTATGTCTGTCTCTATATCCAGCGCCTGATTTGCAAACAGCGAATCCAGCCGCTTTTTATATGCCTCTATTGCCGTGTCGAGCATGTCGTTTATGCTCTTCATGCTCTTGTCGAGGTTTTCTCCCTCAATGCCCTGCGCGCTCATCCTGTCATAGGCGTTCAGCAGCTTTATCGTGGTGGGCAGATAGTAGTTCATGAACTTCTTTATCTGCGGAATGTCGGACGGGTCGCTTATGGCGTCCTGTGCTATCTTGTCGGTGATGCGCATTATCTCGTTTATCTTCCCGCGCACCTCCGGATCCTTTATCGACATGTACAGCCGCCCCATCTCGGAAAGGGCGCGGTTGCCCTCGGCCAGTATCGCGCTGACCTCTGGACTGTAGCTCGTGCCTGCCGCGGCCGCCTTTTCGCTCTCCTGCTTCTCCTTCTCGCGCTGCTCTGCCGCGGCCTTTTCTTCCTCCGCCTGCGCCTTTTTGCCGGACGCGGAAGCGATGACCGATGACACAAGGATGCTTGTGAACAGCGCGGTTATCACCGCCCACAGCTTGTACATCGGCAGAAACGCGGCCATTACCAGCCACGTGACGGCAAAACCGTATATGAAACCGACGGATCTGCGTCTCTTATTTCTCCTTGACAAATCAGTGTCCTCCGTATATCTTCTTCAATAGTTTATTTTATATCTAAATATTCTTCACGTCAATATTGCAATTGGAATATTTGTTGTAGTATAATAAACAAAATGTGTGAGCATAAAGTTTGGTAAAGGAGCGGCATCATGATAAAGGTGGCACCGTCAATATTATCTGCGGATTTTGCGCGCCTCGGCGCAGAGATAGAGGACGTTAAGAAGGGCGGGGCCGACTACGTCCATGTGGACGTGATGGACGGGCTGTTCGTTCCCAATATCTCCATCGGCGTGCCTGTCGTCAAATCCATCCGCCGCGCGACGGATATGTTCCTTGACGTGCATCTCATGATAGAGCGCCCCGTCAGGTATGCGGAGCAGTTCTGCAAGGCCGGCGCGGATCTTGTGAACTTCCACATTGAGGCCGACACGCAGGAAAACATTCTTCTGGCGATAGATAAGGCGCACGCCCTTGGCAAGAAGGCCGGCGTCACGCTCAAGCCCGCGACGGCGGCGGAGGCCGTGCTGCCGTTCATAGACAGGGTGGAGCTTATTCTTGTCATGACGGTGGAGCCTGGCTTCGGCGGACAGAGCTTCATGTATGACCAGCTTGACAAGATAGCGAAGCTGCGCGGTTATATCGACGCCATGAATCCCGCGTGCGAGCTTGAGGCCGACGGCGGCATAGACGGGGAGACGGCGCGCTTTGCGAAGGAAGCGGGCTGCAATGTCCTCGTTGCGGGCAGCGCCGTGTTCAGCAAGGCGGATAGGGCCGCCGCAATCGCCGCGATCAGAAACGCCTGAACATGAATCTATTAGAAAGCCGGAGCTTACCATGTCCTTTTTCCCTGCGTCGCTTGAGACGCTTATAGATAAATTCGCATCCCTCCCCGGAATCGGCAAAAAAAGCGCGCAGCGCCTCGCGTTTTACGTGCTTGCGCTTCCGGATGAGGACGCGAAGGCCTTTGCAAACGCCATAACCGCCGCAAAGGAAAGCGTTCACTGCTGCAAGATATGCCAGAATCTCACCGAGGGCGAGATATGCCAGATCTGCGCCAGCGACAGGCGCGACAAGTCCACCATCTGCGTCGTGTCTGAGCCGCGCGACGTCCTCAGTATAGAGCGCGGCAGGGAATATAACGGGACCTACCATGTGCTGCACGGCGTTCTTTCGCCGATGAGTCATGTCGGCCCGGAGGACATCCGCATAAAGGAGCTTCTCGTGCGCGCGGCTCAGCCCGGCGTGGAGGAGGTCATCATGGCGACGAATCCCGACACCGAGGGGGAGGCGACGGCCATGTATATTTCCCGCCTGCTCAAGCCCTTTGACGTCAAGGTCACGCGCCTTGCATACGGCATCCCCGTCGGCTCCAACCTTGAGTTTGCCGACGATGCCACGCTCAACCGCGCCATGGAAGGGCGCACTGAAATGTGAAATAAGAGTATAAAATATCCTCTCGCGGTATTCAAATACTCTTGTACGGTTATACTTTATACGCATACATAAAGGGCAGTTTTCTGACTGCCATAGGTTTTCGCGCAAAAATTTATTGAGAATGGAGTAAATATGATATCTAAACTGAAAATAATCCCTCTGGGCGGCCTCGGCGAGATCGGCAAGAATATGACGGCGTTCGAGTGCGGCAGCGATATAATCGTCGTTGACTGCGGCATGGGCTTCCCGGATGAAGATATGTACGGCATCGACATAGTCCTGCCCGACATAAGCTATCTCAGATCCAACGCGGACAGGATCCGCGGCATGATACTCACGCACGGGCATGAGGACCATATCGGCGCCGTGCCCTATGTTCTGCGTGAGCTTGACATACCCATTTATACCACGCCCCTCACCGCGGCGCTGGTGGAGCTTAAGCTTGAAGAGCATGACCTGCTTTACAATACACAGATATTTACAAAAAAGACGGGCTCCGTTTTCCGCCTCGGCTGCTTCACGGTGGAGTTCATCCACGTCAACCACAGCATTCCTGACTCCGTCGCGCTGGCCATCGGCACGCCCCTCGGCACCGTTATCCATACGGGCGACTTCAAGATAGACGTCACGCCCATATCCGGCGGGATGCTCGACATCGCGCGCTTCGGCCAGCTCGGCAACGACGGCGTTCTCGCGCTGCTCAGCGATTCCACGAACGCGGAAAAGGCCGGCCATTCCGACTCTGAGCGCAAGGTCGGCGAAAGCTTCGACAAGCTCTTCATGGGCTGTGATAAGCGCATCATCATCACCACCTTCGCCTCAAACGTGCACAGGCTACAGCAGATAATCAACGTCGCCTCTAAATACGGCCGCAAGGTCGGCATAACCGGGCGCAGCATGGAGAACGTCCTGCGCGTGGCCACGGTGCTTTCGTATATGGACATCCCCGACGACGTGATGATGGATATCGACAAGCTCAACAAGCTTCCGAAGAACAAGGTCGTCATCATTTCCACCGGCAGTCAGGGTGAGGCCATGTCCGCGCTCTACCGTATGGCGTTTTCTGAGCATAAGCAGATAACCGTCGATGCTGGCGACAGGGTCATTATTTCCGCATCCGCCATCCCAGGCAATGAGAATATGATAAGCCGCGTTATTGACGAGCTTTTCCACAAGGGAGCGGAGGTCATATATGACCGCCACACCGATCTGCATGTTTCCGGCCACGCCTCTCAGGAGGAGCACAAGATGATACTCGGCCTTGTGAAGCCGAAGTATTTCATCCCCGTGCACGGCGAGTACAGAATGCTCGTCAAGCATGCGGAGCTTGCGAAGATAATGGGCGTCAACCCCAAGAATATCGTTCTCGCCGAGAACGGCAAGGTCATTGAGATAACCAAGAAGTCCATCAAGTGCGAAGAGTCCGTGCCCTCCGGCGCTGTGCTGGTCGATGGCAGCGGCGTGGGCGAGGTCGGCAGCGTCGTCATGCGCGACAGGCACCGTCTCGCGGAGGACGGCATGGTCGTTGTCGTCATGCCCTTCTCGTCGAATGACCATAAGATATTGGCAGACCCGGAGATCGTCACAAGGGGCTTCATATATGTCAAGGAGGCAGAGCAGCTTATCGAAGAGCTCAAGCGCGTGACCATGGAATCCGTCGCCGCGTGCGAGGCGCAGCATATAAGCGACTTCACCACGATAAAGAGCAAGGTGAAGAGTAATATATCCGGCTATCTTTATAAGACGACGCGCCGCAGCCCGATGATACTGCCCGTCATTACTGAGATATAATATATAATGAATATACAGATATTCGGTAAAGCCAAGTGCTTCGACACGAAGAAGGCTGAGCGCTATTTTAAAGAGCGCAGGATAAAATATCAGTTCATAGACGTGATAAAATACGGCATGAGCAGGGGAGAACTTAACTCCGTCAAAAATGCCGTCGGCCTTGAGGCGATGATAAACACGACGGATGAGGATTATCCGCTCGTACAGTATCTCGCCTCGAACGAGGCAAAGCTTGATAAGCTTTATGAGATACCGTACCTGATAAAAACACCCATCGTGCGCAACGGGAAACAGGCCACCGTCGGCTATTGCCCGGACGTATGGAAAACATGGGAATGAAAACAAAAATGCAGCAGCCCGAAATAAATCGGACTGCTGCATTTTATATGGCGTTGTCTAAACGCGCGGGGCGTCAGACCCTTTAAGATATCAGATGAGATTGAGCACGAGCGTCAGCACAACAAAGACGAGAGCAAACCACTTGGTCATCTTTGCAAGCTTTGCGTCCAGCGTCTTAGCCTTGCCCTTGGAGAAGAAGGTCTCTGCGCCGCCGGAGATCGCACCGGACAGGCCGGCACTCTTGCCGCTCTGCATAAGAACGATGACGGTCACAGCAAGACCGGAGAGAACCTGAAGAATCGTGAAGATAATAGTAAGGGTAGACATTTATTTCAATCCTTTCCGAGTTGTACAAATTAACAGCCTGATAAGTATAACATAAGCGTCCGCACAATTCAAGCTTTTTTTCGCATTTTATTTGTCTGTTTATCCGGCGCGCACAGCGCTTTTCCACTTACGCCCCAGCACGAACGGGAACCAGCGGTTGATGATGTACGCCGGGATGAGAAGCGCGAAGGACAGCAGCACCGTGAACGCTGCGGCGAAGATGTTCGACAGCCATGCGTTTGCGAGTATTCCGCTGTAGAAGCCGGGGGCAAATCTCGTCAGCATCCCCTCCACAAAGGAAAACAGCTTCCCGTGCAGCGCGAAGTATATAAGCGTGTTCTGCCCGATGTACAGCATGTATCTGTTCGGCGGGATGACCTTGCTGAACGCTGTTACCAGCGCGATACCGGCGGCGGGCGCGACAAACACGGCGGTAAGCCTGAACGCCGTCTCCGGAACGTCAATAAAATACGGCAGGTAGATCAAAACGGCGTAGAACACAAAGAGCGCTGCCCGCCCGGCGTGTGTGTTCAGCCGGTCAAACCCGGCCTCCCAGCTCTGCCGGAACATATAGCCCAGCGTCATGTAAAACATGCCCTGAAACGCGTATTCGATATGCCACGGCAGCGCCGGCGTTCCCCACGGCAGCAGCTCTCCCGGCATGAAGCGCGAGTATTCCACGTCGCACAGGAAAAGCAGGAATGCACCCAGCAGAAATGCCGCCGTCCTGCGCAGGGATGCGGGCCGCTTCTCGTATAGTTCTATAAAGAAATAGAAAGGGATAAAGGCCACAAAAAGCGCCGCGACGAACCATATCTGATCGCCATGGCCGCGAATCTGCAGGAAGTTCCACAGAAGCTCGTTGGCAAAGCTCTCATGCGCGCTGAATGAGACAAGCTGCGATACTGCAATGTCAAACACGCTGAATATCAGCCACGGCACAAAAAGCGTCCGCAGTTTTTTCACGAAGAACGCTTTCGGCGGCTGACCTGCCCTGTGCGTATAGCCTGCCGCGGCGAAAAAGCACAGCACGAAAAACGGGGAGAAAAAGCAGCCCAGCTCGTCCGTCGTGCTTTCAAGATGCTCAAGCATAACGGCCATTATGCATATGTATTTTGCGATGTCTAACCATGCTATCCTTTTCATGTGTACGCTCCACAGTAGTTTTCAGACGCATTATACTAAATTTTTGCCCGTGTGAAAAGAGTCAATTTATCCACGGAATTTAAGTTTTTAATTTGTTGCATAGTGCCGCGGATTGTAGTATAATTTATTATCTGGTTGCAATGTCAAAAGTCAGGAGGCGGTAAAAGTGAGTGCACAGATCCGGGTCGCGCAGGTCCTCAACAGAATGGACAGCGGCGGGATAGAGGCAGTTCTTATGAACTATTACCGTCATATAGACAGGGAAAAGATACAGTTTGATTTCTACTTTGCCGAGGGGAGCACCTGCCCGCAGGAGAGTGAGCTTGCCGCCCTTGGCGCGGGAATATACAGAATACCGCCGTATTCGCACGTTTTCAGCTATCAGCGCGCCCTGCGAAGTGCGTTCAAAGCGCGCAAGTATAAGATCGTCCATGCCAATCTCAGCACCATGTCGGTCTTTGCCCTTATGGCGGCGAGGCACGCGGGCGTGCCCGTGCGCATCTGCCACAATCATTCCACTGCGCAGTGGGGCGAGGGGAAGAAAACGTTGCTCAAGTATATTCTCCGCCCGCTGAACAAGCTTTTTGCCACGCATTGGTTCGCATGCAGCGAGAAGGCCGGCCGGTGGATGTACGGCGATAAGGCGTTCGACACGGGGCGGGTGTTTGTGATGCCCAATGCCATTGAAGCGGAGAAGTACGGCTATGATACGAAGGCGCGTCGTTATCTGCGCGATGAGTTCTGGCTGGAGAGCGATGCATTCGTCGTCGGTCATATCGGGCGCTTCACATTTGCCAAGAATCACCCGTTTCTTATAGATGTGTTTGAACAGCTTTCGGCGCGGATGCCGAAAGCGCGGCTTCTGCTCGTCGGCGAAGGGGAGCAGGCGGCCGCCATGAAAGCGCTGGTTCGGGAAAAGAAGCTCGCGGACAAGGTGATATTCACGGGCGCACGGCGCGACGCGAACAAGCTTTACAGCGCGATGGACGCTTTCTGTCTGCCAAGCTGGTATGAGGGGCTGGGGCTTGTCGCCATAGAAGCGCAGGCCTGCGGTCTGCCGTGCCTGTGTTCCGATAATGTGTCAACGGAGGTCGATGTCTCCAGTGAATGCCGCCATTTGCCGGTGAAGTCCGGCGACGCGGCGTTGTGGGTCGATGCGCTGGTCGAGATAGCCGGAAGAGATACGAGGAAGTTCGGAAATATCGGCGCGCTTTATGATATCCACATTGCGGCAAGAAAGTATCAGAAACTTATAGAAAGCACGGTAATGTGACTGCGTGGGATTATGGGTAAGCTCAGGGTACTGCTGATAACAAGAGAATGCCTCAGGACGGACTCCAACGAGGGGAACGTGCTGTTGGGGCTGTTTTCCGGGATAGATGCGGAGTGTGCGAATATATACTGCAAGCCAGGGCTGCCTGACAACTCGCTGTGCGGCGGCTATTTCCAGCTTACAGACAAAATGGCGCTTGAGAACATCCTGCACAGAAAGCCGATGGGGCGGCGCGTACAGTGTGAGAACGGTATAAACGCGGCGCAGACGGCGGAGGTGGAGAAGCGCGGCTTTTATGATTTTTTCCGCCGGCACAATCTGCCGGTGTTCCACGCCGCGCGCGAGTGCCTGTGGAGTATGGCGGATTTTCGCAGCGGCGAATTAGATTCTTTCGTGCGCGGCTTTGCGCCGGATGTCATTTTTGCGCCGCTGTGCTACAGTATGTACGTGCTTGCCGTGCAGAGATATGTTATTTCGCTTGCCGGTTGTCCGGCTGTTACATATATTTATGATGACCTGTATTCTCTCCGGCAGGTAAGCTTTTCCCCGATGTATTGGCTGTGCCGGTTCCGCCAGCGCCGCCTTATAAGAAAAACGCTGCCGTTTTACCGCTTCGCCTATACGATGTGCGCGCAACAGGCGCGGGAATTTGGCAGGTATTTTGACATCCCGATGCGCGTCCTGCCCAAGTGCGCCGGTACTGTGCAGCAGCCTGAAAGACTGGCGGATGGAACGGTGCGGCTTATATATGCAGGCGGTGTGTATTACGGCCGAGATAAGACGCTTGCCGCAGTGGCCAGTGCCGTCAGGGAGCTCAACGCGGCCGGCATGTCAGCGCGGCTGGATGTGTATACCTCATCTCCGCTGAAAAAAGCGGCAGCGGCGGCGCTGGATGACGGGCAATGCTGTTTCGTCCATGCGGCGATTCCGGCGGATGACCTGCGGCGCGCCTACGCGCAAAGCGATATAGCCCTGCACGTGGAGTCGTTTGATAAAAAGAACGCGCTTATAACGCGCCTCTCTTTTTCCACCAAGATAGTTGATTGCCTCGCAAGCGGCTGTGCCGTGCTTGCCGCCTGCCCGGAAATGAACGCCGGATGGCAATATCTGAAAAATACCGGCGCGGCTTATTGCGTTGACAAGCCGGCTGAGATCGGCGCGGCAGTGCGTGCTCTTGTGCAGGACAAGGCGCTGCGGGTGGAATATGAAAGCCGTGCGCGGGCGTGCGCCATACAGGGGCATGACGCGCCGAGCATAAGAGAGCAGCTTTATGCGGAGCTGTCTGCGTTGAGATAGCTGCGGCACCGATTGGAGCGGATAATGAAAATCGTTCAGATAAATCAGGTCTCCGGTTACGGCAGTACCGGGCACATAGTTGAGGACATAAGTGCCATGCTGTGTGATAAGGGTGTAGATAACCGCATCTATTACGGCCTCGGGCAGACGAAAAATGTGAATGCTGTCAGGTTTGAGACTGATGCGCAATTAAAAATGCACAAGCTTTATTCGCGGCTCACGGGGCGACACGGCTTTGCGTCAAAGCGGGCGACGGAAAATCTGATACAAGCGCTTCGCAAGTATGCGCCAGATATTATCCATCTGCACAACCTCCATGGTTTTTACATAAATCTGCCGCTGCTGTTTTCATATATAAAGAAAGCGGATATCCCGGTCGTGTGGACGTTGCACGACTGCTGGGCGTTTACAGGGCACTGTGCGCATTTTGACCATGCAAAATGCGCAAAATGGAAAACCGGCTGTGGACGCTGTCCGCAGCGCTTTGAATATCCGCGCGCGCTCATTGATGCCAGCGCGGTAAACTTTTCTGTAAAGAAAAAGCTCTTTACCGGGCTGAGATGCTGTACGGTGGTAACGCCCTCAAACTGGCTTGCAAAGCTTGTGGGGGAGTCGTTTTTGCGCGAATACCCGGTGCGCGTGATACCGAACGGCATAGATACCGCTGTGTTTGCCCCAACGGGTATAGAAAAGAACGGCCGCGTTGTGCTGGCCTGCGCGCCGTCGCTGAATGAAAACGACCTCAAGGGCGGCGGATATTTGCCCGGACTTGCTGCGGCGCTTGGCAGCGATTATGAGGTGCAGGTGCTTGGGCTTGATTCTGCTAGAACGTGTCCGCCCGGAATAACAGCGCTTGGCTATATTCACGATCAGACGCAGCTTGCGGAAATATATTCCTCTGCGGCTGTGTTCGTAAATCCGACGCTGCAGGATAATTTCCCAATGGTCAATCTTGAGGCGCTTTCCTGTGGTACGCCCGTTGTCACCTTTGATACAGGCGGCAGTGCGGAAATGCTGACGGCGGATACGGGCGCTGTGGTCAAAAAAGGAGACTTGGCGGCGCTGACGGAAAAGACGAAGGACTGGTCGGGCAGACGCTGCAGTTCCGCTTGCCGGCAGCGCGGTCTTGAGTATGATAAAAAAGAGATGTATGAGAAGTATTTCAGCCTCTATTGCGAAGTCCTAAGTGCAGAAAAACGAGGGCCAAAGAATTGAAGATACTTTTTGTCGATTACCGCCATGTTCCCGCGCCCGACGCAATAGGAAACTGTGTGCAGAAGATACGCGGCCAGCTCGCCTCGGCAGGGGTTTCGAGCGATGTGCTTTCGTTCAAACTTACGCGGAATGTGCCGGATGTGCTGTCGGATGAATACGGCAGTCTCTATACTGCGGCAACATGGATGAGCTTGAGTTATACGGGGCGCTCCTTAGGATTTCCGGCGTGGCGTGTGCTTCTGCGTTCGTTCATCGCCGTGCCTGTCAAGCTCTTTCATAAGGCCATATCCCTGCACGGGGAAGAAGAGACCTTTGCTCCTGCTGCCTGCAAAAATATGCGCAGGACGCTTGAGCGGCTTTGCAGGGAAAACTGTTATGATTGGGTCGTCGCGGTCTCGCTGCCGTACTGTATTCATAAGCTTGCGGCGGCAGCGGATTTGAATGGGGCGCACCTTGCGCTGTATTACTTTGATCCGTTCACATTTAATGCGACGTTCTCCGAAGCCAATACGAACTACCGGCTTAAAGAGGAGCTGAAAACCTGCGCCAAGGCTGAGTTGATTTTTGCCTCGCTTGAACACGAGGGAGACTGGCGCGGCACAGCACTTTCACAGTATGTTGATAAAGTTGTTTTCCTGCCATATCCAAATCTTGTGCCGTATGACGGAAAGTTGGAGGCGGCAAAACTGCATCTTGACAGCGGACATATAAACGTCCTTTATTTAGGCACGTTGTATGACGGCGTCCGCACACCTGATGTCATGCTGAGGCTGTTTGAAAAAATGCATGAAGAATGTGCCGATGTGCGCTTGTATATAGTGGGAAGCTGCGGCGGCAAGTGCGTTACTCGAATGCTGGACGAGGTGCAGAAAACGCTGGAAAACAGCCTTGTTATAAGCCCGTCAGTGCCGTTCCCACAAGCCATGGATTTGCTCCGGCGCAGTGATGCTGTGATAAATCTCGGCAATAAAATGAAAAACCAGATGCCGTCAAAGCTGCTTGATTATATTGCTGCCGGTAAACCAATTATTAATATAAGCCCTAACAGACCATGCAACACGCATCCATATATCGCGCGTTATCCAATAGCGGTGCAGTTTTACAATGATGAGCTTGCGGACGCAGCCGGCCTTGAAGCCGCGGCGGAAAAGGCGGTCGATTTTGTCGTCGAAAACCGAGGAAAGAGTTTGTCATGGGCAGAGGTTGAAAGTACCATGTCCGGCTTTACTTCGGCGGATGTCGCAAAAAAAATGCTGCACGCGATGGATTCTGCGAAAAAATAGACACCCGTGCAGGCAGGGATAAACGCGAAAGGGCGATTTATATGAACGTATTGTGGATAACTAATGTGCCGACAGGCAGAATATCCGCCGCGCGCGGCTGTAAGGCGGGCGTATTCGGCGGTTGGCTGGACACGCTGGCAGATCAGCTTTCTCGGCACGACGGGATACATCTTACGGTCGCATTCCCGGATTACGACAGCGGCACCGCACCTGATTTCGGGCAGGTTTCCGATTCGTTTGATTATTGTGCCTTCGGCAGTTCTCCTTCACGTGTGAAACCCGACTCCACGTTAGTTGGCTTTTTTGAAGACCTTATTTCACGCATTCGGCCAGACGTTATACATATCTGGGGGACGGAATATTTGCACAGCTATGAGGCTGCGCTTGCATGCCGCAAATGCGGATTGCTGGCGAATACGGTGGTGTCGATACAGGGACTGGTTTCCCGCTATGCCATGGCGTATTTTGCCGGGATCGAGAGAAAGGCCATACCGCCATCTGTTGGAGATATTATCCGCCGTGACAGCATTGCCAAGCAGCAGGCTACTTTTTTTGCCCGCGGCATTTACGAAGAAGAGACCCTGAAAATGGTGCGGCATGTGATAGGACGCACAGATTGGGACAGGGCGTGCACAAGGCAGATCAATCCTGACGTGGAATATCATTTCTGCAATGAAACCCTTAGAGCGCCGTTTTATTCTGCCAGATGGAATGCCGGCGAATGTGAACCGTATTCAATATTTGTCAGCCAGTGCGCGTATCCAATAAAGGGCTTTCACAAATGCCTGGAGGCGTTTGCGATAGTCCGGCGTGATTATCCCGCGGCAAAGCTCTATACCACGGGAAGTACGGTCGTGGCACATGGGCTTAAAGACCGAGTCAGACAGACGTCCTACAGACGCTATCTCGAAAAAGAAATAGAGCGCATGGCTCTTGCTGATGACGTTTGCTTTTTGGGTTATCTGGACGCCGAGACGATGTGCGCAAGGTACTGCCGGTCAAACGTGTTCGTCAGTGCATCATCAATCGAAAACTCCCCAAACTCAGTTGGAGAAGCCATGCTTCTTGGCGTTCCTGTAGTGTCATCAGCTGTCGGCGGCGTCAGTTCAATGCTGATGCATGGGCGTGAGGGTTATCTCTATCCATTTGATGAGGCATACATGCTTGCGTATTATATAGAAGAGATATTCAGAAACAGGGATAAAGCGCTTGAAATGTCTGAAAAAGCGAGGCTGCGCGCGTCAGATAC
>OLOV01000799.1_pt1 | contig 27191 bp, 19 predicted proteins | sample 1672931 | NCBI WGS metagenome assembly OLOV01 (sample SAMEA3136738, study PRJEB25190) | human gut metagenome | biome: human gut; feature: human-associated habitat; material: faeces | place: Austria | collected 2013 | reverse complement strand
CTTGCACCCTGCGCCGCAGCGATACGGCACGCGCCGCCGGCACCGCCCGCGCCACCCGCGCCACCCTCAACGTCAACGACCAGTGGAAAGGCTTCGTCCTGCCACAGAGATAAAGCCACGATAATGTGGAATCTCGAATATCGAATGCCATGATAAAGTGGAATGTCGAATCGGGCTGTGCAGAATAGGGACCTTAGGGTCCTTAAGGACCTTAAAGACCTTAAAGACCCTAAGGACCCTAAAGACCCTAAAGACCCTAAAGACCCTAAAGACCCTAAGGCTCCTAAGGCCCTTAAATCCCTTAAATCCACTAAGCCCGCTAAAAGACGGATTACTATGAAAAGCAGTATAGCACAAGACAATATCGCGGCGCGAGTAGCCGCGCTCATGGACGGCTACGGCCGCCACGGCATACGCCGCAGCGTCCCCATGACGCTCAACGAGGACACCGCCATGGCCTATATCGAGGCCATAGGACGCCACTACACCGACCGCTTCGTCATCGACGATGACAACCGCTGGGCCTACCTACAAATGGCCCGCTGGGTTGTAGGCGACCCGGCTATGGAGGCCATCACCATCAGCGACAACCGCACCGAGTATACCCGTGGCGACCTCTGCAAGGGCATATACTTGTGCGGCACCACCGGCTCGGGCAAAAGCCTGATGATGCGCGTGATGCTGAAATTTGCGTGCCTAAGTCCCTCGACGATGTACTTCGGCGACACCGAGCGGCGCATCTCTTGGTCCTTTCTGAGCGCCGCCGAGGCCTGGGAACGCGGATGCCGCGGCGCTTCGCCTATGACCGGCGAAGCCTGCGCCCCCATAGTCTGCATACAAGACCTTGGCAGCGAACCCGCATGTGAAGCCGTGTATATGGGCGTCAGACGCGAGCCGCTGCGTCAGCTTATCGAGGCACGCGGCGACCACGACGATATGCTCACTATGGCCACCTCCAACATCAATATCTTCGGACAGGACTTCGAGCACCGCTACGGCGACCGCGTGGCCAGTCGTCTGCGCGGCGGCTGCAACGTCATCTTCCTCGGCGGCCGCGACCGCCGGCGATAATGGCTGCGCCCTCGGTAATGTCGAATTTGTATTCAACATTCCACATTCCACATTATTTAGTAACTTTGCAATCGTGAAAGCCAATGACGTCATACGACGCATCAAGCCCTGGATGCTGATTATAGCAATGAGCACGGGCGCACTGTTCCATGACTATATGGAGGCGGTGGCCTTTTTGGCGCCGTATCTGATATTTGCGATGCTGCTGGTGACTTTCTGCAAGGTGCCCTTCGACAATATACGCATTACGCGGTTGTCGTGGCTGCTTGCGGCGGTGCAGGTTCTGGGCGGCGTGGTCGTATATCTGGGGTTGCTGCCCGTGGATCGTGTTGTGGCACAGGGAGCTTTCATCTGCGTGTTCTGTCCCACGGCCACGGCGGCGCCCGTCATCGTGGGTATGCTCGGGGGCAGTATACCGCGGCAGGCCACATTCGCCATAGTGTCGAATGTGGCGGCGGCGTTGCTTGTTCCGCCGCTGTTCACGGTCATGGGTTCGGATGTGCATATCGACTTCCTCGGCACCTTCGCGACCATAGCGTGGCGCGTAATACCATTGATTTTGGCACCTTTGGCCGTGGCCATGGTGCTGCGGCGCATCACTCCCGGCGTACATGCCTACCTCGGGCGGCATCAGGCCGTATCGTTCTACATTTGGTCCGTTTCGCTGATTATCGTCGTGGGCCGCTCGGTGAGCTTCGTCATGGCCGAGCCCGCCTCCGAGATTCCGCGCATGGTGGCCTTGGCGCTGGTGGCGCTGGTGTTGTGCCTGATACAATTTGCCGTGGGGCGTGCCATAGGGCGTCGTTGCGGCGACCGCGTTGTCGGGGCGCAGGGCTTGGCGCAGAAGAACACCGTTTTGGCCGTCTGGATGGCTTGGACATACTTCGACCCCGTGAGTTCGGTGGCGCCGGCGGCGTACATCGCCTGGCAGAATATCATCAATTCGATACAGCTGTATCTGCACGGACGCCACGCCACCCAAGCCCATAATAGTCATCACAGCTATAACAGCTATAACAGTCATCTCAGCTAAAAACAGCAGACAATACAATGCACATTAAGCGTTACATATACAGCATACTGGCCTGGGCTCTGACGCCTATGGCCGCTGTGGGCGCCGAAGTCGGCGACAGCGCCGCTCGAGGTCTCAGTTTCTACATCCCCGAAGTGCACGGCGTGGCTCGTGCACGCTACGAAGTCGATACGGACAACGGCGAGGGACGCTTCCAGATACGCAACGCCCGCGTCAACCTCTCCGGGCGTGTGCTTCCGCGCCTGCGATACTACCTCAACACCGACTTCTGCGACAAAGGTTCGGTCAAAGTCCTCGATGTCTGGGCTCGCATCGACATCGGCTCGCGATGGTTTGTGCAAGCCGGACAATTCCGCATACCCTTCGGCACGGACAACTTCCGCGGCCCCGGGACATACTACTTCGCCAACCGCTCGTACCTGGGCAAATACGTCAACAACGTCCGCGCCGTCGGCATCAAAGGACGCTACACACTGCCCTGGGGCAGCGCCAATTACATCGAGGCCGGGATGTTCAACAGCGCCACCATCTCCGACCACGACGTTTGGAGCAAGGACTACGCTTACGCCGTCAAGGTCTCGCAGCAGGCTGCCGACTGGCTGCGCTTCGAGACCGGCTTCGAGTCCATAGAGCCCGGGAGCGTGCGCATGAACCTCTGGGGCGCCTCGGCCATCGTCACCGTGGGCACGCTGCGTGCCGAAGCCGAGTACATGCGCACCATCTACACCCACGATGCCCACGCCTCGTCCAACGTCTTCAACATCTTTGCCGATTGGGGCATACCCGCCAAGGTCGGTATCTTCGACCGCTGGAGTATCCAAGGGCGCTTCGATGCAATCTCCGCACATTCCGACGGCAAGAGTGTCGATGAGCAGGGGCGTCTCGAAACCACCATGCCCTCGCAACAGCGCCTGACCCTGGGCTCGGCCTTGGACTACACCTACGGCAAGGTCAATGCCCTGCTGCGTCTCAACTTCGAGAAAGTCTTTTGGGGACATGGCGGAGCGCCCGACGACGGCCACGGCAACCGCCTCGTAGCCGAGCTGGTGGTGCAATTCTGACCCCCTCCGCGACCAAGCGCAGGGTAGGGCATAGCCAAGACTGCCGTAAGAGCTATAACAGCCGTAAGAGCTATAACAGCCGTAAGAGCCAAGACAGTGCATCCGCCAAGACGCTGCACCACAAAGACATAAAAAAACAACGTAAGATGAACAAGATTGCACATATACCCAAGACATTCATAGCCGCGTGCGCCGCGGCCGCCCTGGCCGTTGCCGTATGTATGTACTTCGTGCCCGGCGTCCCGCCGATGGCCTTTGCCGGATTTGCGGGCATCACCGCGGCCGCCCTTGCCGTATACGGTTTTCTGTGCGGCGGCGCCTCGCGTCTCGGCGCCTACGTACTGCTGGGAGCCGCCACCCTCCTATCCATAGGCATCGTGGTCAATGTCAATTACTTCACCATAGGCAGCGGCGGCACCGATGTCGCCCCCGTGCTCTACAACAGCGACGCATGGCGCACGTGGAATGACGCACTATTCCACCTGGACGCCGGCGGCGAGGCCATACCCCCCACCTACGGAATGTACGGCGGCATTATCGCCGTGGTCATGTCCCTAACCGGCATCAGCGTCACCGCCGGACTTATGGTGAGCATGGCCGCCACGCTCATGTCCATACTCTGCTCGGGCATCATCGCCTGGCGTCTTATCGCCGACCGCCGTATTGCTGCCGTATCCATGGCCTGCTGTGCCGCCGTGTGCTACTTCCTGACTTCGGGCACGCTGCTAATCAAGGACGCCTGGGTGTGCGCATCCTTTGCTATTGTCGGCGTCGGATTTGCATCTTCCGGCGACGGCAGCTGCCGCCGCATCGTCCTGCCCGTGTACATAGGCGCGGTCATGCTCCTGCTGGTGCGCCCCAATATGCTGCTGGCCATGGCTATAGGCACTGTGATGTGCATCCTCCCCGCCGCCGTCGATGCCGAGGGACGCCGAAAGGCCTGGACATATATAGGACTGTGCGCCGGATTTTGCATACTGCTGTGGGGCGTGGGCAATATCGCCCAAATCACCCCCGATGCCGGAGGAATTATCAATATAGGGATGTCCAACGAATGGATACGCTACGATGCCCCCAACCAATTGGCCTACTACAACATCATCGGCGACTACTCCGACCTCCCCGTGTACTACAAGGTGATGATGCTGCCGGTGACCGCCGCCGTGCAATTCCTCATACCCTTTCCATGGAACTGGGGACGCGACATCATCTACGGGCCTACGTCCTTTTACGCCCATATAGCCTATCCGTGGTATCTCTTCGGACTTATGGCCTTCTACTACCTCTTCTACGGACGCCACGAGTACGATATGACCGTTCCATACTTTCGTATGAAGACCGTGACGCGCCTGGTGCTGTGGAGCTTGGTGTGCTGGCTCATACCCTGCTATCTCTTCGGCGGCACCATCTCGCGCTACGGACTCATGGCCGTGCCCACGGTGGCTCCCGCCGTGGCCCTCGCCGTGCTCGGACCCAAGTACTCGATACGCACTTGGATGTCCTGGGCCGGTGTCGCCCTGCTGGTGGTACTCGTCTCCTGCTACATCATGCAAAGCATCACCTTTCCACCCACCGAGTGAAATAATCCGGTAGCCGCAGCCGTTATTATTATAATAGCCATAATAGCCATAACAGCATAACAGCCCAAAAACCGATAAAAGATGCAGATAGCCGTCATCACCATCACTCGCAACAATGTCGAAGGCCTGCGCCGTACCATCACCTCGGTACGCTGCCAGACCTATGCGGACATCCTGCACGTCATCGTCGACGGCGACAGCACCGACGGCACCGCCGAGGTCTTGGACGCCGAGCGCCGCAACGGCACCGCCATGGTAGAGACCGCGCCCCCCGCCGGAGTATACGATGCCATCAATCGCGGTATTCGGGTAGCCCTCGATGCCGGTGCCGATGTCATAGGACTGCTGCACGCCGGCGACACCTACGCCTCGGATGACGTGGTGGCGCAGGTGGCCGAAGCCTTTGACGAAGGCGACATCGATTTTGTCTACGGCGACCTGCATTACAGCCGAGCAGGCAGCGACAAAGTGCTGCGATACTACGGAGCGGCACACTTCACGCCCGCGATGCTGCGCCAAGGCTATGCCCCGGGACATCCCACGTTGTACCTCACGCGCCGTGCCGCACAGGTCGCAGGCCCTTACGACACCGGTTTCCGCGTCGGCGGCGACTTTGAGATGTGGCTGCGACTGTTCGAACACACCGAGCTGCGACCGCGCTACCTGCCCCTGGATATGGTGTGCATGGACACCGGAGGCCTGTCCCAGCGCTGGTACTCGCGATTGGTGACCAATAACCGCGAACGCTTGCGCTCGTTCAGGATGCACGGTCTGCCGGCTTCGCATCTCAATATACTCAGACACTACACACACGTCTTAAAAAGTTTTATATGCCGCAAACAACGATGACCGAACACATTGAAAGACCCGGCGACACCCCGATGCCGCAACCGGAGAAGACACTGCTGGCGCTGTGTCCCGGCGCCGAATTCATGGTCAAATACCTGAGCCATGCCTACGGAGAGCAGTGGCGTGTAATCACGCGCCCCGAAGAGGGCGTGGACGTCGATGTGGCCGTGATGATAAGTTCGACGGACATCTACGATGTCACCGAAGGCAACGCCTGCGACGAGGACACCCCGGTCAAGGCCGATTCGCCCTTGGCACGCGACGAGGCCATGTTCGCCGACTACTGCCGTCGGCACGAGCTGCCCTGCCTGATACTGCGTGCGGCCAATATCGTGGGTACCGGCATGACGGGACTGCCCATGCGCATCGCTCGCGGCATCGCTCGCGGCATGCTGATGCACATCAGCGGCAACACGGCCACCATCAGCGTCGTACACGCCATAGACGTCGCCCGCCTGAGCGTGGAGCTACAAGACGCCCCCGGCATCTACAACATCACCGATGGCACCGACACGACAATCGACGCGCTTATAAACGCCATCGCCCACCGTATGAAGGACAAGAACGTGGGCACGCTGCGACCACGCTGGGCGCGATGGCTCTATGGACGCCGCTACTACGGCACGCTGACGCGCAGCCTGACTTTCGATGACAGTCGCGTGCGCCGCGTCCTCGAAGCCGAGGGCCGTTCCACCGATATGATTAACGTCGTCCAACGACTTAACACTCACCAATATGTCCAAGACGACATCTAAGATAGCACACGCCGTGGCACAGACCGGGCCCTCGTTCAAGAGCATGGCCAAGATGCTGTTGCTCTCGCGCTGCACACGCCCATGGCCGCGTCGCGAAGATGCCCGTGGCGATGCCATCATAGTCATGGGCAACGGCCCGTCGCTGGCGCAGACCATAGCCGAGCACGGCGAGACCCTGACGTCCATGCCGACCATGGCCGTCAATTTTGCCGCCATAGCGCCCGAATTCACGCGCCTGCGACCCGGGTACTACATCATGGTAGATCCGCTGTTTTTCGCCCCCTCGGCCAACCCCAATATGCAGCGCCTGCGCCGCGCATTGGCCGATGTCGATTGGGACATGGTGCTGATAGTGCCCCGGGGCAAAGTCGGCGCCCTCGACCCGGCCATCACCGCAAATCCCCATATACACACCCTGTGTATCAACGCCGTAGGCCTCGAAGGCTGGACTTGGCTGACACATTGGGCCTACACGCACCGCTTGGGGATGCCGCGCCCGCGCAACGTCTTGATACCGGCCATAATGGCCGCTGCATGGCTCGGATTCGGCACTATATACGTCGCCGGTGCCGACCACTCGTGGATGCGCACCATCGCCGTGGACGACGACAATAACGTCATCTCCGTGCAGCCGCACTTCTACAAAGACGATGCCGCCGAGCAGAAACGCGTGGACACAACCTACCGCGGATACCGGCTGCACGACATCGTGCACAGTTTCTACGTCGCCTTCCGCAGCTATCACCTGCTCGAAGCATGGGCACGCCGCCGACATATAAACATTTTCAATATCACTCCCGGGTCGTACATCGACGCATTCGAGCGTCGAACCATCGGCTGACAAAAGCTCCTCCGGGTATTAATGGAAACTATACGAATTATAGGAAATATCCCATCGCCCCCATTATTCCCATCACTCCCATTATTCCACAAATCACATTGTTCCAACCTAAGCGCCTAAAACAATGAAAATACAACGAACCTTCGATAATGGCTCCGGCCGTTTTTTAATCACCTTAATATCAATGGTTTTTACCGTAATGTCAATTTCAGCCTCCTCGACATTCGAAAAACCGGACTTCGCCTATCCGCGCGATGTGATACGCGATGCCGATGCCGCTTTGGCTCAGGCCGTCAAAGCCGGCGACGCCCCCGTGCAGCTGTTGGCTTTGATGCAAAAGACCAAAGCCGCCGAATCCATAGACGCCGATTCGCTCAAGACTTCCATAGCCGAAGTCCTGCGATACGGCGCACGCCTGAAAACACCCGACGCCAAGGCCATGTTCAACCTCTATGCCGCCGAACTTTACAACAAATATCGGATGGACTACCGTTGGAACATGAGCGGACGCACCCTCCCCGAAGGGCCGCGTCCCGCCGACATCGCCGAATGGGACAGAGATGCCTTTACGCAAGTAGTGGATTCGCTGCTCGCCGAGGCATGGAAAGTCGCCGACGACACCTCCTTGGAGCAGTGGTCCAAAGCCGTCAAGGCCGACCGCCTCACGCGCACATACTACCCCGCAGTATGCGATTTTGTCGCATCCAAGATATTAGAAGGCGACCTGATACATTCGCCTTCGCTGACCACCAAAGTCCGCGAACAAGTCCTTGCCAAACACCCCGAAGGCTCCGCCCCGTGGATGATGTGGAAGGCCAAGATTGAGAAGCTCTCCGTCACCGACTATCAGAAGATGCCCAAGGCCATGCTCGACCTTTGGAACAAGTATAAGGCCAATCCCAACAGCGAAATCATAGCCTACACCATACTGACCACCGGAATCAAAATCTCCGCCATCCTCGGAGAAAAAGAGTATCTTGCCATGCTCCAAGACCTCGCTCAAGGCGTACAGGGCACGTGGGTCGAGCCTTACACCACGAACGCTATCGCCGACTTCACCAAGCCGAGCATCTCGATACATCCCATACAGAAAGTCGGCATAGTCGGCCAAGACATCATCCTGAAATACACCGTTCGAAATGTCAAGACCATCGAACTGCGATTCTACAAATACAACGGATACCGCATCAGCCATAAGGTGAAGCCTGTCAAGACCGTTGCCTTAAACCCTAATGACTCCGACCCCACGGTGGAAGTTAAGGACAGCGTAGCAGTGCAATTGCCCGTGGGCCGCTACAGCTACACTGTCACACTTAACGGCAAAAAATTAGATGCTGATGGCGATATCACAGTCATTGAGTACCTCCCGGCGGTTACAACCAATGACAGCGGGACTTTCGTCACAATGGTCGAAGCCGCTTCGGGCAAGCCCGTCCAAGGCCTCGAATTACTCGTGGACAAAGGCACTAAAAAGAATCGATATACCTCGCCGGGCCGCACCGACGCCAACGGAACGGTGAAAATGCCCCGGTCCATAAGCGGAAACCTCTGCTACCGAACATCCGCAGGCATAGTTGATTGCAATCAGCGCATATACGTGCGTCCCGAGCGGCGGTACGACCAAAGCCCCCGCACCATGACCGTCTCCACCGACCTGTCCACCTATCGTCCCGGACAGCAAGTGCGCTGGCTCACGGTAGTGGCCGATACGGTCAAGGCTCTGCCCGGCGTCAAAGTCTCCACCGAATTGCACTCTGACACGGAGACCTTGGCCGAGGCCACGGCCATCACCGACGAATACGGACGCGCCACAGGCACTTTCACCATCCCCGAGGACACGCGTATGGGTAGGCACAGCATATATGTTCGGTGCGACAACGCCTCGGACGTCGCGCCCTTCACCGTCGGCGACTTCAGCCTTCCGCAGGCACGACTGGACTCGCTGACAGCCATACCGGACTACGCATCCAATTCGGCTGTGATACGCGGCCTGGCTTCCACCTATGCCGGCCTGCCCATAGCCGGTGCCACCGTGACATTCAAGGACGAGGATGACGACGAAATATGCGACACCGTGACCACCGGCGCCGACGGACGCTTCGAGTTGCGTCTGGACAGTATTAATGGTACGCAAGACTCTCTGTCTTATTATATTAACAAGACTGACGCCTACGACCGATGCATCGGCGGTACCATCACGCTGACCACGCCCACGGGTACGACTATCAGCGAGAACTTCAGCTTTGACGCCATATTTCCCAACAAAATTGATTTCGAGATTTGGCAAGACGGCAAGAAAACCGACCGCATTGATGCCACCAAGCCCGTGGCGGTGAAAGTCAAGATGACCGCCCCCGATAAGACCGAAATCAAGGACGCCGCCATCACTTGGGTCTTAAGGTCGGAGGAAAACGATGAGGTTTACAGCGAAACGGAAAACGCGTATGACAGCGATGTCCGTCGCATAGTGCGCCGTGGCACTGCCACAACAGGCGAACAAACGTTGGACTTCTCCAAGATTGACCCCGGAGCATACACTTTGGAAATTTGTCCACAAGACTCTACTGCGGCAAAAGCCGAGACTAACCTATATGTCTACGACACCAAGGTCAACGTCACGCCCGACGGTGAAATGATATGGACGCCTGACACTCGCCTCGATGACGGCATCCTGACATTAGGCGTAAACGGCAATAAGGACATCCACGTATTTTTCGCCGCCGAAAAAGGCACGCCCGTCATCCGCCAATTCAAGGGAGGATGGCACCGCGTCAACCTCTACAACATTCTCGGCGATGATGCTTCGGGAGTGGTGTACATCGTAGGCATACGCGATGGGAAAAACTGCCAAGAAACAGTGACTTTGGGCGCCAAGCCCGAGAAGCCGAAGATGCGCATCATCACCGAGACCTTCCGCGACAAAGTTACAGCCGGAGCCCATGAGCAATGGCGACTGCGCACCGTTGATGCCGACGGCCGCGGTGTGCCCGCCGCCCTGGCCCTGAATATGTACGATACGCGTATCCTGACATTCTATTCGATGAACACCCTGCGCCCGGCTTTGGCCGACTACGGATACAGACGCGACCTGGACATCGATTGGCCGTATTATCGTGTGAGCGGATTTAGCACCTCCATCTACCCCGAATTATCGGACGTTCTCACCCTCGATTTGCCGATATGGGTATATGACACACCTCGCTTTATTCCCCGTGGCGTAGGCAACAGAATGTACGGCAACAGAATGTACAAGGCAAGCAAGAGAGAGAATAGTTTGGAAGAAGAAGAGTGCTACGAGTTGGCCGGAGACATGGCCGGTGTCCAAATGGCGAATGCTGCGGAAGCTCCCGCTCTTCTTGATCAAATTGTAGTTGCATACGGAATAGACAGCCGCGCGGCCGAGACTCCGCGTGAAAGCGTCCTGTCGCAAGTCGAGTTCCGTAAGGACGACGTCTTGAATGCCCTGTGGCTGCCGACCCTGACGACAGACCGTGATGGATACGCCGATGTGAAGGTGGACATCCCGGCCACGCCCTCGACATGGCATTTCACGGCCACGGCGTGGACCACGGACATGCGCACCGCCTCGATAAAGCAGACTGTCACCTCCATCAAGCCGCTGATAGTCAAGGCTGTCGTTCCGCAATTCATCCGTCGCGGCGACCGCGCCGAATTCCTCTCCAATATCACCAACAACACCGAAGCCCCTGCGTGCATCTCCGCCGTGGCCGAAGTCTTTGACGTCAAAACCGACTCGGTATTGGATTCACGGAAATTCGAACTCGATTTGGCCGCCGGAGCCTCGGGCATCATCTCTATGGAAATATCTCCGCGTCTGACGCTCGCCGAAGCCGACAGCTTAGGCTTCCGTGTACGCGCCGCCAATGACGTCTCGGGCGACGGCGAGCAATATGCCATACCGCTGCTGGCATCGAGTGCACGCGTCACGGACAGTCGCAACTTCTATCTCGGTGCCGCCGACAGCATCCTATCGCTCGAGCTCCCGGCCATCGAAGGCAGCGATGCGGTACGCTCGCTACACTTCACCGCCAATCCCATGTGGAGCGTCGTCGAAGCATTGCCTTCCATCACCGAAATGCCTTCATCCACGGCCATTTGCGCCGCCAACGCCTATTTCGGCACCGTCATCGCCCTGAGCCTGCACAAGGCTCATCCCGAGCTGGACATCCCCGTGGACGTCAAGCAGGCACGCGATATACGCCGCCAAGCCGTCAAGGTCCTCGCCGACCTCCAACGTCATGACGGCGGACTATCTTGGGGCAAATGGTGCAGCGAATCGTCACTCTGGGCCACGCTCTTCGTCCTGGACCGCATAGCCACACTGCGTATGGCCGGGTACGACACCGCAGACATCGATGCCCTGTGCACTGAAGCGCTCCGCTATGCGGACGAACGTGTCGAGGCGCCGGACTACACCTACGGCGCACTGCGCCCCGCGTGGGACACTCCCGCGCCGAGCCTCAACGGCCGTCAGGTCATCGACAAAACCGTACAGCATATCATCAAAAATTGGAAGAAATTCTCGGTACACGACAAGGCCGTAGCCGCACTGGTGCTCCATTACAACGGCAACCGCGCCATGGCCCGTACCATCATCGGCTCGCTTGACCAATTCGGCACACATCGCCCCGGCAAAGGCATGGAATTCCGTAATGTCCGCGACCTGCTCACCTACGGCAATCTCCTCGAAGCCTACGGCGCCGTCACCGGGCAGTCCGCACAGACCGATGCCATACGCGAATACCTGATTGTACGCCGCCAAGGCACCGATTGGGGCAACAGCGCCATCACGGCATACACTGTGGACGCCTTCATCAACAGCGGCACTTCATGGGCCTCCGACCCTGTAGCACCATACGCCACCTTCGGCGGACGGTCCGTAGCCATATCCGATATGGACGGACGCAAAGGCATAATCGACACCGCCATCACCGACACCGGCGCCGGGACACTGACGCTGGACAAGCGCTCGAATGTTCCGGCATACGGCGCCGTCACCGATGTATACACCGCTGAGGCTTCCAAGATTAACGCATTCACCGACGGCGAAATTTCCATAGACAAGATGCTCACCGTCACCGCCCCCGACGGCAAGACATACGCCATTCGAGACGACACCGAAGTCCCCGTCGGTTCGACAGTCACCGTACGTCTCACCATCAAGGCCGACCGACCTTACAGCTGTATCACCGTAGCCGACGAGCGTCCTGCCGGCCTCATCCCGCAAGAGCAAGTGTCGCAATACGTGTGGAACAACTCGCTGGGCGCCTACCGCGAAAGCCGCCCGGATCGCACCAATTTCTACATATATTATATGCCCAAAGGTGTGTACGTCTACGAGTATAAGCTTTATGCCACCGTCGCCGGCACTTACACCTCCGGCGTAGCCGTCGTCACCTGCGACCAAGCTCCCGACCTGACCGCCCACAGCGCCGGCTCAACCCTGAAAATCACCGCCGCCAAATAATGTCGACTGTGGAATTGGGCTGCGGACTGTGGACTGTGGACTGTGGGCTGCGCATTCTTTTATCCGAGGGCTTTAGCCCGGCGCGTCATTCTTCCCTAATGTCCTTAAGGTCCCCACAGCCCCCACAGCCGCAATGACCATACCCTAAGATACAGACAGGGCGGACGCTTTTTCTACGGCGTCCGCCCTGTCTATGTTTTAAGGTTCTTAGGGCCTTAGATTTTGATAGAGCTTCTTATCTGTCGGCGCGGGGATTGCGCTTGATTTTGATGGTGACGCGGAGCTGCTGCTCGGGATGGGCCTCGGGGTCTATCTTGCAGATGCGACATTCGAAAATATCGCCCCAGCCCATATCGAAGAAGCCGGACAATTGCGTGTTGTGGCAGCGCGGCACGTAGCCTATCAGGTATTCTTCGCAGTCGTCATTGTTCTCAAGACGTTCCTGATACATCAGTGGATTGTTGTGATGTCCAAGATATTCCATGTCCTCTTGCGGTCCTTCGTCGCGATAGACGATAGCGATGGCTTCGGGGTCGTAGCGGTTGTCTGCTTCGCGTACCAGATGAAGTTTTGTCCCGATTTTCAGTTTGTCCCACACTTCGTCGGCATCGTGATATATGCGTCCGGCCACGTGGCAGTCCATGTAATAGAGTTTCTTTTTTTCCATGACGTATTGTTGTTCCTTTTGTTTGACGGTACAAAATTACCGTGACATTGACCCAAAACGTGGTACAATCAAAAAAACAAGGAAAAAAATACGACTAATGGCGTGTGATGCACCATATCGGCGACAAAAACTATGGACAAGAGTGTCGCGTGTCAGTCAGGCCTTCGGTGTACGGCGGCGCGGTGTCGGGCCTCGATGTCCTCGGCAAGTGCCTGCGGCGCAAGTACATGCAGCCATTCGCCCTGTGAAAGCAGGTAGGCCTTGAAATCGGTAGTGGGGCGCAGCCGTATTTCGTAGTCGGTATAGTCATCGCCGCTGCCAACGATGGTCTGCGTCGGATGTATGGGCAGGTCGCGCACGTAGTAACGCTCTTTGCCATAAGCGCGTATGGTCACGTGTTCCATCGGAATGGCCGGGTCGTAATATATGCCGTAGAAGTCCTTGAAAAACTCCGAGGCGCTAAAATCTTCGGGCATAACAAAAGTTTTAGGCAAAACTTCGAGCCGGCAAATGCGGTCAAAAGATAGTATGCGGAAGTCGTCTTTGAGCGGAAAGCGCACAAGTACATACCACCGGCGGTTGTACAACTTGACACAATACGGCTCGACTTCGTAATGCAAGATTTCTTCCGACTGGTATTTGTGGTATTCGATGCCAATCATACGCGAAGTCTTCATCGCCTCGATGGCACATCGCAGAGTTTCGCCCTCCGAAGGCACCGGCTCGAGAAGTATGCGGTCGTGTACCGCTCGGTTTTCGGCAATGATATTATTCAGAGACAGAGTGTTAGCCATCCAACTCAGGACCGAATTTCGGTCCGGGACTCTAAGGTCGGCGATGCTGTAGCGGCAGCTGTTCGAGCGGTCGCAGACGATGCGGATGCCGAAGATGTCTTCGATTTCGTCGCGGTGGCGATTGAAGGACGTGCGAGCCATCGAAATTCCTTCGTATAGGGACGAGTATTCCCAGCGGTCGCGTATTTCGTCAAAAGTCAGCGGTCCGAAGCGGTATACCGTCTCGACAAGCCATACATAGGTCTTGAAAAGCTGCTTGTGTCGCATAATCTTATCTTTTTAGGGGCCTTAGGGTCCTTAGGGACTTTAAGGTCTTTAGGGTCCTTAGGGACTTTAGGGACTTTAGGGACTTTTGGGTTGCGGGAACTCTTGTAGCAGGGCTTCGACGCGGGCGATGAAGTCTTCATCGGGGATGTCCCATGGTATGGGATGGAGGGTGAAGCCGCGGCGCTCCATGCCTCGGAACCACGTCATTTGGCGCTTGGCAAATTGGTGTATGGCCGTCTCGAGCGATTGCACCATCTCGGCATACTTCATTTGTCCGGTGATGTATAGCGTTACGTATCGATATTCGAGACCGTAAGCCAGCAGCGTCTCCGGGTCGACGCCTCGGTCCAGCAGGGCGCGCACTTCTTCGACCATGCCGTCGTCCAGGCGCGTGCGCAGTCGCTCGGAGATGCGGCGACGGCGGCTTTCGCGGTCGATGTCCATCAGGATTATCAGCGCCTCGGGGCGTCGGGAGGCATCGACACGCGCGGCCTGTGCCGCTTCGGGGTGTTCGAGGTAATAGGTCTCGATTTCGATGGCGCGTATGGCGCGTGCCACGGTGTCTACGTCGGTGGTGTTGTGCATGGTTTTCATCGACGCCAGCCGCTCGGTCAGTTGGGACAGGGTGCAGCCGCTCAGGCTGTCGCGCAGAGCCGCATTGACGGGTACTTCGGGCAGCCGCAGGCCGCTGAGTACCGCCTCGAGGTACATTCCCGTGCCTCCGCATAGTATGGCATTGCGGCCGCGACGCCGTATGTCGGCGTAGGCCGCATCATAGTCTTGCAGATAGCGGTAGAGATTGTATTTTTCGCCGGCATCGGCGATGTCTATCAGGTGATATGGCGTATCGCCGTATTCGTCAAGGTCTTTGCCCGTGCCGATGTCCATATTGCGGTACACCTGTCGCGAATCGGCGCTGATGATTTCGGCGTCGAGATGCCGTGCAAGTGCCACGGCGCGGCGTGTCTTGCCGCAGGCTGTCGGCCCGGTGATGCAGAGATAATGTGGAATGTGGAATGTGGAATGTGGAATGGGCATGGACGACTTTAGCGACTTTAAGGACCTTAAGGACCTTAAGGACCTTAGTGACTATTTTCCTCCTTTCTTTTCGGTATTTGTCCTTCGGGAAGGTTTTACTTGAATTGGCGTTGGAGGAAGCGCAACATGTTGGCGAAGACGACGGCGCGGCTGTTGCATCCGTTGATGCTGTGGTTCATGTTGGGGAAAACCATCATGTCGCACAATATGCCGTGGCTCTGGAGTCGCGAGACATACTCGTAGGTGTTGGCCGGATGGACGTTGTCGTCAGCGGTGCCGCACATTATCAGCAGCGGACACTTGAGGTTGGCGGCTTTATTGACGGGCGAGCCGGCATTGTATCCCTCGTCGTTTTGCTGTGGGGTCTGCATGAAGCGTTCGCCGTATATCGTGTCGTAGTATCGCCAGTCGGTGACCGGGGCTATGGCGATGCAGGCGGCGTAGGGCGCATCTTGTGCGCTTGCAGCCATCAGCGCTTCAAATCCGCCGTAGCTCCATCCGTATATAGCCATGCGCTCGGGGTCGGCCCACGGCATGGCGGCTATATGGCGAGCGGCGGCCACCTGATCGATGGTTTCGTAGTGTCCGAGGTTGCGGTATACGCAGTGCATAAACTTGTTGCCGCGAGCAGCCGTGCCGCGTCCGTCGACGCATACGGTGATGATGCCTTTTTGTGCAAAGTAGTACATCCAGTCCATTTCCCAACGGTTGAGTACCAATTGCGATCCGGGCCCCGAGTACTGGTACATTACCACCGGATAGCGGCGCGAGGGCTCGAGTGTAGACGGCCGCACGATGTATCCGTTGAGCGTATTTCCGTTGGCGGGCACCTGTATCCATTCCTTGGTGACGCCCATATCGGCGTAGGTGGCACGATACTCGCTGTTGTCCAGAAGAGTGCGCAGTGTCTTGCCTGCGGCGGTGCACATGGTGTACAGCGGTGCGGTGTCTTTGTCCGAGAAGCTGTACATCGCATATCGGCATCCGGGCGACATGTCTGCATCGGCGGTGCCGCTTCCGTCGGCGGTGCTGCCCGGCACGGCCACACGTGTTACGGCACCCTTGGCATCGCGGCGCAGCACGCTGCGATCTATGGGCGTGGGCGTTGCTGCCTGAAAGTAGTGGTTGCCGACGGCATCTGCCCCATAGTATTTGGTGATGTCATAATCCGTGGAGACAAGTCGCGATATCAGCGCTCCGGCATACGAATATTTGTAGAGCTGCATGCGGTCGCCGTTACGGGCGCTCATGATGACCATGCCATCGGCTTGATAGGCAATATTTTGGTATGTATCGGGCGCTATCCATGCCTGCGATTCTTCGGTGTAGACGTTGCGTGCCACCGTGCTCAGGGGATTGACGGCGTAAAGTGTCATCTTGCTTTGGTTGCGGTTCAAGGCCACGGCCATCAGCGTCCCCGTGGGAGCAAAGCGTATGCGCGGGATGTACTCGATGTCGGCATCGGGTAGGGGTAAGTCCTTGGTTTTGCGCTCGTCTATCTGGTAGCTGTGGATGCTCACGCGCGAATTGGGCCGGCCTGCCACGGGGTATTTGTAGCTCATCGACCCGGGGTAGAGTGCGTATTGGTCTTTGGCGGCACATGCGCCCTGATACTGCGGCAGGCTGTACATCGGCACGGCGCTTTCGTCGTAGCGGATGTAGCACAAGACGTTGTCATCCGGCGACCACGCCAGCGAATTGGAGGTGTCGAATTCCTCCTCGTACACCCAGTCGGGTGCGCCGTTTATAATCTTATTGATGGCGCCGTCCTCGGTGACGGCTACTTCCGAGCCGTAATCTAATTTCTTGATATAGATGTTGTTTTCGCTCACAAAGGCTACCATGCGGCCGTTGGGCGAGAACGAGGCTGTGCGCACCTTGGCGTGCGCCGTGCTCAGCGGCTTGAGCAGTCGTGTGCGTACTTCGTAGACGTAATATGTGGCGTCAAAGCTGCGGCGGTAGACTTTGTGGCAGTCGCGCCATACCAATATCTTGGAGCCGTCGTCGCTGAGTTTGAAGCCGTCAATGTCCGGGATTGTGGTTTCGCGTGTATGCGTCATATCGAGCAGCGTCGAGGTTTTTTGGCCGGTGCGGATGCTGTATGCGTCTATGGTGCGGCCGTCGTCGCTGAGTACGCAATATGACTCGCCGTCAGGCATGTAGGTGAAATTGGAGGGCGTGGCGGCGCGGTTGGCCGGGTAGACGTATGGCTCGAGGCCGGCCACATCAGCATTGGCCGATACGGGCGCGGCGTATGCCGCTGTCGTTGCTATGGCGGTGACAGCCAGTGTTATAAGTGCTGCGTATATTTTCATAATAATGTGGAATTATTCGTTGAGGATTTTTTTAAGGATCTTAGGGTCTTTAGAGACCTTAGGGACTTTAGGGTGAAACCCTTATAAATGATGATATGTATAACCTTAGGGTCTTTAGAGACCTTAGGCACTTTAGGGTCTCCTCTGTTCTTAGAATAGCTTCATTTGGGGGTCGTTGTCGACTTTGGGCTTGTTGCGCTCGGCATTGCGCCGTTGGCTCTTGCCCGTATTGTCTTGGCGCACAACCCAGTCGGTATCGCCGAGGATGTCATCGATGGAGGGAGCGTCTTGCGGCTTGGCTGACTTGGGAATATTGGAAGCCGACGGTCGCGGCGTCGTGTTCTTTGGTATTTGTTCGTCTATAGGCCGGTGTGTGTCCTCGGGCATGGCTGTGGCTTTAGGCTCGGCGTTTTTGCGGCGTTCGTCTTCGAGTTGGCTCTTGAGCGAGGCTATGGTTTTCTCGTTGCGTTTCTTTTGCTGCTCGTACTGCTCGAGGCGGTCTTGTATCTCTTTGAGCTGACGTTGGATTTCGGGGTCGTTCAGGGGGTCTTCTTCCTCGATTTGGCGCTGCAACTCTTTGATGGTGTTTTGGGCTTTGGCGTTATTGCCTTGCTCGGCTTGCACTTGGTTCTGTAATTGTTTCACGCGTCCGCGCAATTCTTCGGCCTGCTGCCGTGCTTCCTCGGTTTGCTTTCGGGCTTCCTCGGCCTGCTGCCGTGCCTCGGCGACTTGGGCGTTGAGGGCTTCGATGGCTGCGGTGTCGGCGGCTTCTGACGAGGTATTGCCGCGCTCGGCTGCCATTTGGCCGATTTGCTCATGCAGCTCGGCATTCTCTTTTTCGTATACGGCGGCGACTTTCAATTTGTTGACCATGGATTGGCGCTCGAGTTCGAATTGTTCTTTTTCGGCTTCGAGGCGTGCCACGGTGCTTTCGAGGTCGTGGACGCGTTCGCTCAGGGCGCGGCGTTGGCGGTCGCTGCTCATCTGTTTCTGAGAAATCTCGGAGCGCTTATCTTCGATTTCGCGAGCGCGTTGTTCGAGGTTTTTCACGGAGGTCTGCAAGGCGTCGTTGTCTTTGCGCCATCGGGCTTCGGCCTCTCGTGCGGCCTCGTCTTTGAGCGAGGCTATATAAGCCTTGAGGCCGTCATCAAGGCTCTTATAAAGGTACTTGCGCTGAGCCTCTGGGTCTACGGACTGCTTTAGAAAGTCCGGAAGTGACTGATTGAAGACTTCAATCACGCGGTCAAAGATGACGGCGGCTTTGTCGGCATCGTCTGTGTCCCGCGGTGGCGCCGCTGCCGGTTCGGGGCTGTCGGTCTCGCGTGTGGTCTCGCGTGTGGCTTGTGCCGTATCGGCATTTTCCCGAATGTGTCGGTACTTGTTTGACGGTGCGTCATCTCGGATGATGGCATCATCGATGTCGTCTTCGCCGTCGCTGAACCCGAGGGCCTGACGTATTTTGTCAAAGAATGGCATATCGTGTTGTTGTCGTGGTGTTTATATGTTGGGGATAGTCGTATTGTCTTGTGTGTCAGTTGGCTTGAGTACCACTCCGATACCGCGCCGTCCGTCAATGCCTATGGGCATGGGCGCGCTCAGGCGCACCACGCGCACATGTGCGCTCTCGTATTCGGCGGGTTGTGCATCCAGGTAATCCGTGTCGTAGATGCCGTCGCCGCTGTAGGGGTTGACGGTGAAATATCCCACGCCAAAGGACGTGAGGTTTTGGAAAAAATGCGTGCCCTGGCTGGGCTCTATGCGGTAGTCGCCCAAAGAAGCCTCGGCTATGAGGCGTGCGGCCGAAATCTCGGGCCACTTGACGGGTATGCCCAGTGCCGGATCGGAAGTGCCCCAGCGCCCCGGGCCTATGAGTATGTAGTTGCGGTCTTGGCGGACAAATTCGGCGTTGATGTGTGCGATTTCGGCGGCGATGTCGCGCGTGGCAGTGCTGTCAAAGTCCGATGGGCGTACGTACACCACGGTGTCTATGGCGTCTATGGCTCCGTGTCCCAGAGCGGTGTTGCTGCGCAGTATCACGCGGTCATCGGAAGCGTTGAGCACCGTGTCTTCCACCATATCTTTGCGGTCTATGATGGGGCGTATCTGCAGCCAGTAGATGTGTCCCTTGTCGGCACCGGCGCGACGGGCGTTGCTGTCGTTGATGACGCCGGCAAATTCGATTTCGACGGGGCGTCCCATGGCCTGCTGGCCTTGGGTGAGCATGAAGTCTACGGCCGGAGCCAGCGGGAATGCCTTGTCGCGCAAGATGTTGGCAAAAGTTACCACGCGGCGTCCGTGCCCGAGGTTGTTGTCTATGAGCATGTCGTTGTCGGCATCATAGGTGGACACCATCAGGTCCAGGGCGCTGTCGCCGGCGTAATCGCTGATGTTGCGCCGTACCAGGTTGAAGCTGTCGTCTACGTCGAAGCCCGAGGAGATGTCGTTGCCCAGAGCGTAGAAACAGCGCTGGGTGTCGCGCAAGGCCAGCTCGATGGTGGACGTCTGCAGCACCTTGTCCGGATGGCGCGGCGAGAAGCGCAGCGATGCGCCCCCATCGACAATGTATTTGCCCAGACCTACAGCCACTTGCGCTACGCCGTCCTCGGCTTGCTCGTCCCCCGTGGGGTAGTAGTTGAGAGACCGCCCGACGCCCGCAAAGGATGGAAAGTACAGGTAGCCGTGATTCTCGCCCACGACTTCCTGTATGATGATTGCCATCTTTTCCTGGTCGATGACGTTGCGCGTGGCGTTCATGTATGCTTTCGAATCGGCATAAAACACCGAGGCGTACACGCCTTTGATGGCATCGGAAAGCAGCTTGAGCATCCGATACGGGTCTTTGACGTGCGGAATCATATAAGTGGCGTATATGCCCGCAAACGGCTGATAATGTGAGTCCTCGAGCAGTGACGAGCTGCGCACCGCCAGCGGACGATCTACCACCTCGAAGAGGGCGAAGAAGTCCTCGATGAGCCGCACCGGGAGCTTGGCTTCCAGAAAGGCCTTGAGTATTTCGCGGTCGGAGGCGTTGCTCAGTGCCAGTTGGTAGAGGTTGTTCTCGGCCATGAATTCGTCAAAGATGTCCGTACACAGCACCACTGAACGCGGTATGCTTATGGACACTCCGCCAAAGTGGTCGCACACGGGATTTTTCTTGATGATGGAGTCCACGAAGGCCAGGCCGCGGCCTTTGCCCCCGAGCGACCCCTGGCCTATGCGTGCAAAGTTGGAGTAATGGTCAAAGCGGTCTTTCTGGAACACGGCGACTACGCCGCGGTTCTTCATCTTGCGGTACTTGACTATGAGGTCGAAGATGAGTTGCCGCACCGCATCGGCCTCGTCGAGGCTGCAAAAGCGGTGCATCTTCATCACTTCGGCTATGGGAAACATCGCACGCGAGTACAGCCACCGCGAAATATCGTTGGATGAGGCATGGTAGTATAGCGACTTGGCCGGAATTTCGAAGACGTGCTTCTGCAGGTCCTTGAGTGTGGACAAGCGCATGATTTCCTTGCCCGTGTCGGGGTCCTTGATGACAAAATCGCCGAAGCCGAAGTTGCCCATGATGGCATCGCCCAGGTCCACAGGCAGTTTCTTGGAGTTTTTGTCGATGAATACAGCGCCCAGGGCCTCGGCCTCGGCGGCGTTGGAGCTCTCGGAAGATTCGATGATGATGGGCAGGTGAGGGTCGCACTTGCGCAGCCATTGCGACAGATGTATTCCGGCAAGGCTGTCCTTGGCGCCGTTGCGGCGGAAGGATACGTCGCTGATGATGCCCAGCGTATGGCCGCCGTATTTCTCGTACAAGGCCACGGCCTCCTCGTAGTCGCGAGCAAGCATCACCTTGGGACGCCCGCGCATACGCAGCATCTGCTCGTGCTCGTTGAGCGCCTCGGTGGCAAAGGCCATAGACTGTTTCAGCAGAAATTTGTAGATATGCGGCAGCACCGACGAGTAAAAACGTATCGAGTCCTCCACCAGCAGTATCATTTGCACGCCCACGTCGTTGATGTCGTGCTCGGCGTTCATCTTGTCTTCCAGCAACTTGATGATAGCTAACAGCAAGTCCATATTGCCAAGCCACGAAAATACGTAGTCGATGCCGGACATGTCCTCGTGCTCGAGACGCCGCGACACCTCGCGCGAGAAAGGCGTAAGTATCACTATCGGCGTATCCGGGAAACTGCGCTTGAGGCCGCGCGCTCCCTCAAAAAAGGTGCTGATATCCACTCCGGGCATGGCCACAACCAGATCGTAGTGCTTGTTTTGCAGCTCGGTAAGGGCCGCCTCGAAATCGGACACACGAGTCACGCGAGGCGGAGACGACAGGTTCAGCGCCACATACTCGAAGTATAACTGTTCCTCCACGCGCCCGTCTTCCTCCATCATGAAGGCGTCATAAGGCGAGGCGACAAGCAGGACGTTGAATATCCGGCACTGCATAAGTTCTTGGAATGCAGTGTCTTTGAGATATAATTGGCTAAGTGCGTCCTCGTTCATTCCCTGAAATCCGTGGTTAGTCCCGCAAAAGCGCTTGTCAAAACAGGCACACACGGGCAACACCCGAGTGTACACGCATAGCTGCTTTATGATGCGAAGTTAATAATTTTTTTTGAAAACTACGCTGATATGCTCATTCTAAGCTAATTTTCTCGAGCGTTTTGTCTGTGTGCGGTTGCTCATTATGGCATGAGCCGCCGCCGGCCTCCGTTATTGTATCCTGACTTTGACAACGGGACGCCCGAAACAAGCCGACGCGGCTACTCGGCATCGAGGGCGGCCGTGTCGAGGGTGGCACGCACGGCATTGATGTATATGTCGGCGCTGTGGGTGTATCCACGACTGCGCAGGGCGTATTCCTTGGCGCGGATGTCGATGAGTATGCTTTCGCGCTCGCGGACATCTCGGGCGCTCATGGCGTGCCGTGCATCGCGCAGGGCGGCTCTCTCGATGGGCATAATGTTCTCCCGGGTGGGAGTGGTGCGGCTGTTGTCGGAGCATGCGCCGAGGGTCAAGGCTATGGCCATGGCTGCAATAGCCGATGCTGCTGTATGGCGCAGGTGCGCACGGCGTTTGATGCGCGGCGTGGGCGTTGTATGGAATATATTCGGTATATTTAATGTGTGCGGTGTCATAGTGTGATGTGTCTTTGGTGGAAGAGGCGGTGGCGGTGCCTCATAATAGAACCATAGCCAGTTGTGCGCAGCCTCGCGCATCGGCCATGGCGTTGTGGTGGTGCTCAAACGGAATGCCCAGATAGCTGCACACGCAGGGCAGCGTCTTGGACGGGCACAATGCCTTGGGTATAGCTCGGCGGGCGGCTTTAAGCGTGCACAGAAATTCCTGCGCCGGCGGCTCGAGCCGATACACGCGGCAGGCGGCATCGATGCACTTGTGGTCGAAGGCGGCGTTGTGCGCCACCAGTGGCAGACCCTCGGTCCATGCGTATATGCGTCGCCACGCGGTGGCAAAATTGGGTGCGTCCTGCGTGTCGGCCATGGTGATGCCGTGTACGGCGGTGCAAAAACGCGAGTAGTATTCCGGCTCGGGGTATATCAGGGTGTAGATGCTGTCTACGATGATGCCGTCGCGCACCTTGACAGCCCCTATGGCGCAGATGCTTGACGGCTCACGGTTGGCGGTTTCTACATCGATGGCTACGAAGTCGTTCATTGCTTCGAGACGGTATTGGCATAGTATTCGCGGATGTCGCGTGCAATGTCCTCCATGAGCCATCGAGGGGTGGAGGTGGCACCGCAGATGCCTATGGAGGCGGCGCCGGCGGTCATCTCGGGACGCACATCGGCGCTCTCGGCCACCAAGTAGCTGCGTTCGTTTGCCTCTCGGCAGTGCCCGTAGAGCACGCGGCCGTTGCTGCTCTTGGCCCCGGCCACAAATATGACGACGTCGTGGGCGCGTGCAAAGTCGCGCAGGTGCTCGCCGCGGTGTGCCACTTGCCGACAGATGGTGTCGGCGTAAGTGAAGCGCGCACCCTCATGCATACGTCGGCGTATCTCGCTGATGATGGCGGTGAACCCCTCTAAGGACTTGGTGGTTTGGCTGTATAGCGCTATATCGGTGCCGAAATCAAGAGCGTCCAGCCCGCCGAGGTCCTCAATGACTATGGCCGTGCCGTTGGTCTGTCCCACCAACCCGTTGACTTCGGCATGGCCTCGGCCGCCATAGATGACTATCTGCAATGCCTTGCCCTGACGCTGCGCCTCATCGTAATCGTGCTTGATGCGCTGCTGCAGCCGCAATACCACGGGACAGGTGGCATCGATGAGCGCGATGCCACGCCGGGCGGCAGTGGCATAGGTGGCGGGAGGCTCGCCGTGGGCACGCAAAAGGACGCGCACATCGTGCAGCCGAGACAACTCGTCGTGCGTGATTGTCTGCATCCCGGCACGGCGCAGGCGCTCGACTTCCATGCTGTTGTGCACGATGTCGCCCAGGCAGTATAGCCGGCACGTTGGCCGACGCTTCAATTCTTCTTCGGCCTTGGCAATGGCGTTGACCACCCCGAAGCAAAACCCCGAGCTGGCATCTATCTCGATTTGCGGCATCATCGCTCCAAAACCCGGTGTACCAGTTCCTTGAGGCGCTCCAATTGCTGCTGAGGCGTCATATTGCTGTTGTCCAGGTCGATGGCATCATCGGCACGCCGCAGCGGGCTGACGGCTCGCGTCTCGTCCTGATGGTCGCGGCTGCGCACGTTCTCCAGTACGGCCTCGTAGGTGTCGGTAGTGTCGCCCTTTTGCTGCAACTCGAGGTAGCGACGCATCGCGCGCGTCTCGGCAGGGGCGTTGACGAAGACCTTGAGCTCGGCGTCCGGAAATACCGTGGTGCCTATGTCGCGGCCGTCCATAACTATGCCGCGGCGCTGTCCCATAGCTTGCTGCATAGCCGTCAAACGTGTGCGTACGCTCGGAATGGCCGAAACGGCCGAAACGGCATTGGACACGCGCAGGTTGCGTATTTCCCCCTCGACATCAACGCCGTTGAGCATTGTATGCTGACTGCCGTCGGCCTGCACCGCAAAGTCGATGTCTATGTGCGGCAACGCCTGCTCCAAAGCGGGGCAATCAATGTGCCCCTCGGCGTCAATCATACCGTGGTCGAGGGCGTATAACGCCACCGAGCGGTACATCGCGCCCGAATCGACGTAACGATAACCCATGGCTGAGGCAAGCGCCTTGGCCATGGTGCTCTTGCCCGAAGACGAATACCCGTCGATGGCGACGATTATAGGTCTGTGGCGTATCTCTTTATCTGTGAAGTTCATTGCATATTGATGTTGTGCCCCGAGGTCGGGGCCGGTAGTCTGTTTTTTTTAGTACCCTTGGTGACCTTAATGACCTTAGTGACTTTAAGAACCTTGGCGATTTTAAGGATCTTGGAACCTTAAGACCTCGGTCGGACAGGGTGGGGCGCTGTGCCCCCGAAAACCCTCATTGTCGCTCGTGCAAGCCCCTTAAAGCAGATCGCGCAGATTGCACGAGAGGTTAAGCATCAGGGTGGTGGCACCCGTGTGCGGCTGCGCAAAGGCGATGCCCACTCCGAAGGCCTTGACGCGGATGCCGCCCGCAATCGAAAAACCGGAGACAAAGCTGCGCGAATACGTGCTCATGTCCGTGCGCGTCTTGTAATTGTATCCTATGCCCAAGTACCAGTTGGGACTGGACACAAGATCGGCCCCGAAAACAAGGTGTCTGAAAAGGTTGCTGCCAAAGCTGTCCTTGCGCTTGAAATCACCCGTATCGGTGCCGTCGCCGCTCTCGTAATACGGCATATGCCATTTGGTCAAGTTCCAGGCTGTCACCGAAAAACGTATGGGCAGCGAGCCGAAAGTCTGCGACCACCCCAAGCGCAAGTCTATGGGCAGGCGGTCGTAACTATTGTCGAATTTCTTGATTTGGCCGCCGAGATTGGCCGCAACAAAAGACAGCGACAAGTCTTTCTCGTCGTTGTAATAGTTGATGCCCAGATCTGTGGCAAGTGCCATAGCTGTGTATCCGGCGTAGGCGCTGTACAGAAACTTGATGTTGATGCCGCCACGCAGTCGGTCGGTAATGTCATACGAGTACTGGCCGCTGAAGCTCACATCCTGTGCCGAGAACGTCCCGGAGATATTGCCCGATTCATCAGTCTCTTTCATAGAGCCATAGCCGTTGTACTGTATCGCTGCGCCCCAAGTGCCGTGAGCTCCCACCTTTTGGCCGTAGCGCAGCCCGGCAAAATTGGAACCTCCGATGTATCGCATGTAATTAAGCGCCAATTGGCCGCTCATCTCCTGCCCGAGCAGGGCGGGATTCTGGTCGGTGGTCATGATGTCATCGTCTACCAGCGATATATTCATTCCGCCAAGACCATAAATCTTCGAGGACGAGGTGATATTGAGAAAACTATACGACTGGTCGCCATCACGTCCGAATGCGCATAAAACCATGGCACACAGCACCATCAAAGCCAATACACGACGCAGTGTCGAAGTAGGCACGGATCGCCATATACTTATATTATATGTGTAGGCACCGACGGCACCATTGGGATTTTTGTCTCGGTTCAGCATATCTGTCAAATCTGGGGACAAAATTACGCATCTTTTATTTAATGCCAAAATTCCCCTTTTTCATTTAACGGCAAAACCCCCTACATTATTATATAGCCAATGCAATTGTATTATATAGCCAATGCAATTGTGCCCGGGCTTCGCACGACAGTGCGCTCTCGAAACAGCCTGAGTAGCTCCCAGCCCCCATAACACTCCCATTGTTCTCGTTGTCCTCATTATTCCCATCGCTCCCATTATTTCCGTTGTTCCCATTATTCTCATCGCTCCCGTTATTCTCATAAAAAATATTAGTTGTGCTATATTGTGGAATAATAGCGTTTTGGGTGTTCGAGGGCCGATTTTGACAAAAAAACCGCGAAAAAAAGTGCGAAAAAATTTGGCTGTTGACGAAAAAGGGCGTACCTTTGCACTCGCTTTTCGGGAATGACGCCGACGGCATGCGAGCCGGGGCGCCGAGAGGTTAAAGAGTGTTAAATACTGCCGGACTTTTTGGCAGAGACAAAAAAGCGCCGTAACTTTGCAGACGCTTTCGGGTCGCAAAAATGCGTTCCGAGACACTCGAAAAAACGAGCACATTGAAAGGATTACAATAGACAAGTAGTACGAGAGCTTAAAAAAATAAACTCGAGTCAATTCTTAACAACTACTTTTACCTGATAAAGTCAAAGCGCAAAGAGCCCCGGACGCCGCACGACGGCACCGGGCGTCGGAAGCCGAAGTTTCTTTCGGGAAGCTCGGGTGGAAGACACAGGCAACAAACAATAATACATGAGTTTGTCTGTCTTGATTTTTGAAAAAAGAGAAAGAAAAGATAAACAACAACGGAGAGTTTGATCCTGGCTCAGGATGAACGCTAG